>Ga0209501_10000220_pt1 | contig 73497 bp, 80 predicted proteins | sample ArcticOcean_MG_C_4_FD_187434 | JGI IMG/M metagenome (GOLD analysis project Ga0209501, IMG submission 187434) | Marine microbial communities from western Arctic Ocean - ArcticOcean_MG_CB4_134 (SPAdes) (version 2) | ecosystem: Environmental > Aquatic > Marine > Oceanic | place: Arctic Ocean...
ATCATATTCATTCCCATTGCTTCATCTGTATCTGCACGCAGAGAGAGGAAGACATATTCATCTTTTACATCGATGTCGTATCCGAGGATTTTCAAGTGGCTACTTGTTGCTTCACCAATCTTTTTCCACTGGCTCTCATTTTGATTTATTGAATCAATAAATTGTTCAGGTTTTTCTTTTACTCTAAAAGCAATAGACCGAGTGATGCCATGATGAATAGATGTAATTTTTATTCCAGAATGCGGGGAAGTATCCCCGCTCTGGTTGTTGGAAACTGCTTTGCATCCACGATTGACACTCGCAACCAGTGCGCCTTCTGTGGTTGCAAGAGGTAAGTGGAGTTCACAGGTTTCGAGTGAGCTGAAGGTAACCTTTAGAGGACCTGCATATCCGACAGGAATTGGGATACTCCCAAACATCTGTTCGCAGTTGCTTGCTTCTGCCTGTCCTATCCTATTTGGCTCTGTTCCAAGTAACGAAAGATTAAGATCAAGAGTGTCTTGGATTTTCATTCTTCGCACGGCACAACGCTCGTGAGAGGAGAGTGATTCTGGAAGGTCTCGGAGGTTCATAGGTAGTAGTTAGGGGTTAGTAGCTAGGTGATTGGGTCCTAGTCCCTATCTACTAACTACTAGTCCCAGTTAGTTTATATTATTTTTGTCCCTTCTCCAGTTTTTGCTTCAAATATCGTACATCCCACTTGCTCATGGGCATATGCTGAAATACGTTCTCTCGCCTCATCTGTACAGAATAAGTGGACTGTAGGGCCTGCATCTAAGGTGTAGAACACGGGGAGGTGTTCTGAGGATCTTAGATCTTTTACCTCCTCAATAATCCGATAGGTCTCGTCACTAAGATAGTTAAGTGGAGGGTTTTGCGTCTGCATACAGTGGTGCATATCCATCGCATCTTCTTCGGCGATATTCTGCAGTTTTTCGAAATCTTTACTAAGGATTGCATCAATACATTCCTGTTGGCGACGATCACCGATCTCTTTTACTCTTTGCTCAAAGTCAGGGCTTGTCCAGGCACTGGCATGCCCTTCGGTTGATCCTACTTTCTTCTCCTCGGTACTTGGTACAATGATAATGTCATGCAAGTTCCAGTGGTGTTCATCTGCTACCTGCCACCCCTTAGATCCATCGATAAAATTATTTTCCTCGTTACGAATCGCACCAAATCCTCCGAAGATACTGCGAGCCGCGGAGCCAGAGCCAAGCCTCGCCATTACGCTGATTTGTTCGTCAGAAAGATCTGCATCGGTGAGTCCAGAAATCGCTTTAGCAAGTGCTGCAAATACTGCAGCAGAGGAGGCGAGCCCGATAGAAGGGGGAATGTGAGAGTTGATTGTTATCGACAGAGAACGGGGGATAGGGTTAGGGTTAGGGATTGGGAGGGTGGCGAGATAGCTTTTTATGAGTTCAAGTGTTTTTGCAAAGCGAGCGATGTTTCTTTCGGTCATCTCTTTGTTTGCAGAGGTCACGCTTAATGTTTCAGCAAGTTCTACTGATACATCTGTGTAGGGTCCATCAAGAGTCATGGCGACATTGTCATTTGCACAGAGACGAAATTCATCGTGTCGGTTGCCCCAGTATTTAATGAGGGCGATGTTTGGCGTAGAGCGTGCGGTGATCATAATTGGATAATAGGGTACATACTATCGATCTGTTTCGCGTCAATTCCGATGACCAAAATCATGCCGCATCCACCAGTCTTACTGCCAGCACCTATGACCTTAGCAGCACCACCTTCTTGTTCAATTTTTGTGATCAATTCTTTTGCCTTATCAGAGACAACACCCAAAGATTGCTGTGCTTTATTGTGATCTCGTATTACGGTTGCCAGATCTTCTCCTTTTCGGAGTCTTTCCGTGCAATCTCCAATGGTTTTTAGAGGGGCACTTAGGTCTATTTTCCTCTCTTTGATCCATGCAATAAGCTCTGGTGTTTGTTGATCTGGTTCACCGGTATCTATCAATAGTGCTCCTTTTAAAATATCAACAGGAAGTTCAATCACTTCCGGTTTAGATCCCTTAATGAATCTAACAGGTTTCTCGCTCCAGATAACAGCGAAGTCGATACCACTATTTCCGGGGTTTACGATATCTTCTATCTCCTCGGCCCGCTCTTTGCAATCTTCTCCTAGAAGAGATTTACACACGGCTATTACTAAGCTCGTTGAACTTCCCATACCTTTGCCAAGAGGTATCTCGCTCGCAATGGTCAGCGACCCTCCAAACTTACCGCATTCATGAATAATTGCTTTAAGGTATTGCTGCCATTCCGGCTTTCCGATCATTTGCTCCCAAGCTACGGAGAGGTCTTTTGTTTCAGCATCCTCCTCAAAGGCTACTGTCATCTTTAGTGGTGAGGGGACAGCTATTCCTTCATACCCAAAGAGTACGGCATATTCACCTGTTAAGATGATCTTTCCTGATACAGTTGTAGTTCTCATCCGCCAAATCTACGGGTACGATCTGCAAATTTCCCAACAGAGTTTGCCAAGTCATCTACAGAGAAATCCGGAAAGAACTTGTCGATAAAATCCCACTCTGCGTATGCAGCCTGCCAGAGGAAGAAGTTGCTCGTTCGGTGTTCTCCTGAGGTACGGATGATTAGATCGATGTCGGAGAGTTCGGAGTGATCAAGTGCTTTTGCGATACCCTCTTCACTGTGGTCTTTTGTTTTACCTAAGGCTCGTACTACTTCATCTTTGCCACCGTAATCAATAGCCAGATGTAGAGTGAATCGAGTTTGATCTTTTGTCTCTTCTTCTACTTCTGCAATGAGTGCTGCAAGTGAGGAGGGGATGCGGTCTTTGCGACCACTGTGCACAAAGCGTGTCTCATTCTCCATAAATGTAGAGCGCTCTTTGGCAAGGTACTCTTCGAGAAGATCCATCAGCATGTCGATTTCTTTGGCGTCCCTCTTCCAGTTTTCGGTTGAAAAGCACCAGACAGTGAGGGTCTCTACTCTACTGTCTGCTCTGCACCAGTCAGTAAGCGTGCGAAAGTTCTCGACTGCCACCTTGTGTCCTTCCCAAGGTTTTAATGTACGTGACTTTGCCCAACGCCTGTTACCATCAGGGATGATGGCGATGTGGAGAGGGGTATGAGTGATAGGTGAAGAGTGAAGAGTGAAAAGTGAAGAGTGAAGAGTGAAGAGTGAAGAGTGGGTGCATATTACTCATTACTCATAACTCTTTACTTATAATTTAGTATTATTTCCAGCCCCAACCCAAACCACGGGGCATATACATCAGGATTATCTTCCATGTCTTTTTTAAGCTCATCTATCTCCACCCATTTCATATCCATAATTTCACTAGGATCTGGATGCATTTCTGTCGACTCCTCAGTAGCTCCTTTAAGCACAGTGTCGTATTCATATTCGGTACCTTTGCCGTCTGGGTCGTCTGCTTTATAGACGAAAGAGTCCACGACCTCGAGTCCTGTATGAAATCCACACTCTTCTTTAAGCCTACCTGAAGCCTCTACCTCAATATCAAATTTACCTTTTGGATGGCTACAGCATGTATTTGCCCAAAATCCTGGGAAGAGCATCTTTACAGAAGCACGTCTTTGGATGAGGATTTTCTTCATATCTGGGGTAAAAATGAAGACTGAGAAGGCCTTGTGAAGCTTTCCTCCTTCTGTGTGAGCCTCGATTATTTCGGACTTTCCGAGGCTTTCCCCCCTTTCATTGGTCAGAATGACGGTTTTCATGGGTTTATTATACCACTAAAATACGCTATAATAGTCCTAATGGAACAAATACAACAGATTCTCGCATATCAGATAGGTAGCAACTCTGTTAGTCAGCTTGCTATAGCGTTTGCGATCTTTCTCGGTATTTTTATCGCGATGAAAATTACCAGAAAGCACGTCGTTAGTCGCATGATCAAAATGTCTCAGAAAACAAGTTCTAAGGTAGATGACACCGTCTCAGCTTTTCTCGGCGGTATCAAAACTCCAATATACTTACTTGTTGCCCTGTTCATAGCGATGCAGGGAATCGAAGTCCCTGAATCTATGAACTTGATCATCGATATTACTATTTTGGTGGTGATTGTTTCACAGGTTATTAAGCTTCTTGAAGAGGTGTTCTCTATGATGCTTGGTGCGCAGTTTAAGAAAAGTAATCCGAATTCCGAACTCCCTGGAATCTTCCGCATTGGTATTCGCCTACTTCTATGGTCTATTGGGTTCCTTCTGATTCTCTCCAATGCTGGAGTTAATATTTCTTCTCTTATAGCCGGTCTTGGTATTGGAGGTTTGGCTATCTCACTAGCATTACAGAATATTCTTTCTGATCTCTTTGCTTCATTTTCTATCGCAGTTGATAAGCCATTTGAGATAGGGGACTTTATCATTATTGGAGAGCATAAAGGGACAGTAAAGCATATCGGAATGAAGACAACACGCATTACAGCACTAGAAGGAGAGGAGATTGTTATTTCTAATGCAGAGCTTACTTCTGCACGTGTCCAAAACTACAAGAAGATGCAAAAGCGACGTATCGTGTTTAGCTTTGGTTGTACCTATGACGCAAAGCCCGAGCAGCTGGAAAAGATCGCTGGAGACGTCGCCAAGATCATAGAAGATCATAAGTTGGCAGAAGTTGATCGCGTGCACTTTAAAGCTTTTGGCGATAGTGACCTGCAGTTTGAAGCGGTCTATCTTATGACAACCAGTGACTACACTGACTACATGGATACACAGCAGGATATTAATGTTCGTATTCTGAAATACTTCGCAGAAAATGGATTAGAAATGGCTTATCCAACACAAACACTCTACGTAAAGAAAGACGATTAGGAGTGCATTTTATTGAGAGTGGAAACAAGTGCGATGATGCGTGTATACTCTTTTCATGCTCGGACTTCAATGTACAGAATCTTCAATTCGTGCTGCTGCTGCTAAAAAAAGTGGACAGTTGCTTTCTGTGCACGCGCGAGCAGAACAAAAGCTCGGTAAAGATGTGTTTGCAGGTGGAGAAGTACTCGATCAAGAGAAAGTTATAGAAGCGTTAGTAAAACTTAAAAAGACACTCAAGAAGTCCGGCAAAGTTACACTGTGCCTGTCTCCACGAGTGGTGTTTACACATTTACTTCGAGTGCCCAAGGTACGCTCTGGTCGATTGACGAATGTTGTGCGAACAGAGTTAGAAGCAGTACTTCCAGAAGAGATAGAGGATATGCAGATTCACTTTACGCCGATAAGAAGAGACAAATCAGGAACGCGTATTGCAGTAACTGCTGTGAAAAAAGATATTTTAGAGTCGTATAAGGACTTATTAAAGAAATCTAAGTTCTCGCTGGGTAACGTCACGACGACAGGGCTCGCTCTTGGTGATATGCTCAAGCACGAAGATACCTTTATGTTGGTAAACATCGAAGACGAAGAACCAAGTATCGTAGTATTTATTGGAGGATTCCCAGTCGATGAGCAGCTCTTAAGTTCTAGTGCTGCACAGTCTGTACTTTCTACAGTACGAAGCCTATTGGCGGAATACAAAGAAGATGACATGCCTGTACAGCACATCGCAGTGCACAGCTCTAAAGAGTTCTTTGCGAAGATAGAGCAGGGATTTATTCCAAAGAAGGTTGCTAAAGAAAAAAGAGAAGAAATGGAGGAGGCAGTGACGGTAGAGCATGTCCTTCCTAGTCTTAAAAAAGCAGATCTTGTCTGGGGTGGTCTTATTGCTTCTTCTCTTGGAAAAGGTTTGGATGTTCGCAAGAGCGCTTCTTCCTGGCCATTTATGCAAACGGTATTACTTGGGTTCTTTGCAGTTGTTGCTGCGTACTTTGTGTGGACCATTGGAAGCGTGCAGATCTTAGGAGTATGGGCAGAGATACAGTCGTGGTTCCCAATCAGTATTTCTTTGTAGCCATAAACAAAACCGCCAACCAATATAATTCAGTGGACGGTGTTTGTTTTGATCGCAGTCGATTTGAAGCAAGCTTCATTTCTAAACGACCTCTATAGTATAGCAAACTTTGCTTAACATTTCAATGCTCATATTAGAGCAGAATTTAGTGAATATGAGCTGTTTTATGGTCTCAAATTCGCTATGCTGCCTATCCATGACCTCTCGCAACACTCTCGGCGAAAACTTAGCTGCTATGCTAAAAGGCGGCGTTATTATGGATGTGGTAAATGCCGAGCAGGCTCTTATTGCGCAGAAGGCAGGAGCTTCCGCTGTTATGGCTCTCGAGCGTGTACCTGCAGATATCAGAAGAGATGGTGGCGTCGCGCGTATGAGTGACCCGCTTCTTATTAAAGAGATAGCTGCTGCAGTCAGTATCCCAGTGATGGCTAAAGTACGTATAGGACACACGGCAGAAGCACGTGTCATCGAAGCTCTTAATGTTGATTTCATCGATGAAAGCGAAGTGCTCACTCCTGCAGATCCATTTGATCATATTTCAAAGACTGATTTTAAGATCCCATTTGTCTGTGGAGCGACAAACCTCGGAGAGGGTTTACGCAGAATTAACGAAGGTGCTGCGATGATTCGTACAAAAGGGGAGGCGGGGACAGGGAATGTGGTAGAAGCAGTGCGTCATATTAAGATGATCAACAAAGAGATCGCAGACCTTAAAGAGAAATCTAAAACAGAGATGAGCGTATTTGCAGAGATCGAACGTATCCCACTAGAACTTCTCGAACGTGTACGTGAGCTACAGAGACTTCCTGTTGTTACGTTTGTAGCCGGAGGGATCGCTACTCCTGCGGATGCTGCTCTTATGATGTCATTAGGGGCAGAAGGAGTATTTGTAGGTTCTGGTATCTTTAAGTCAGAGAATCCAGCAAAAACTGCAGAGGCTATTGTACAAGCGACAGTGCACTTTGAGGATGCTGTACTCGTTGCAAAAGTATCGGAGGGCCTAGGTGAGGCAATGGCAGGTTTGGAGATTGATGTGCTGGAAGTGGCGATGGCGGAGAGAGGGCAATAAGAAGTGGAAAGTGGAAAGTGGAAAGTGGAAAGTGGAAAGTGGAAAGTGGAAAGTGGATAAAGAATGACTAATGACTAATGACTTTAATCCGACAACCGGCAACCGACAACCAATTATGGTTGGTGTTTTATCTCTCCAGGGTGACTTTGCAGAACACATCAGCATTCTTAATCAGCTTGAAGTGGATTCTTTAGAGATACGATCTATAGACCAATTATCACAGTGTGATGCACTCATCCTTCCCGGAGGAGAGAGCACGGTGATGATGAAGCTTTTAAAAGAAACAGGTCTGACCCAAGAAATCATTAAAAGAGCAAAAGAAGGAATGCCAATATTTGGTACATGCGCAGGAGCTATCCTACTTTCGGATTCCCATCTTGCACTTTTAGATATCTCTGTTAGTCGCAATGCGTATGGATCTCAGTTACAGAGTTTTTCCGATAAGATTTCCATTAAAGACATAGGCACTGTCGATGCTGTATTTATACGTGCTCCCATCATCACACGTATAGGGAAGAGTGTTTCTGTATTGGCTTTGCATAAAGAAAATCCAGTGCTCGTGCACCAAGGCAATATAGTCGCTGCTACGTTTCATCCGGAGATACGCTCGGAATTTGCTGTGCATGAGTTGTTTCTGGAGTGTCTTCATAAAAAAATCCTTACCGAGCACTAGAGGAAGCTGTGCTTTTGAACGGACCTCATCCCCAGCCCTTCTCCTTCCGCCCAAACTCCTTTCCAGGAGAAGAGAGCTTCACTTATACAAAAAAAGGACTTCCCCCCCTCTCCTGGTGGGCAAGTGGTCTGGAAGGAGGGGGTTAGGGGGTGAGGTTGGCTAGCAGTGCAAACTTGTTGTAATATTTAGTTACAGTGAAAGCGATATCTATTCATCTAGTCGGTCTAGCGATGCTCTTGCAACCGCTTTCTGTTTTGGCAGAGGGTGTGCACGATACATTTGCACAAAAGCAGGTTGGTATTTATCTGAATGTAAAAAATGCAGGGGATGAAGAGTTTGTATCCGGGGTTATAGACCGCCTTTCAAATCGTGGTATCCCTGCTCTTGTTTTTGATATAAAGGGATATTACGTTTATTTTGATAGCCAGTCTGGGCTTGCTAACGAGGCAAGTCTTGTCGTGCCACTGATTGATTTACCTGCGCTTATCGAAAAGGCACACAGCAAGGGGATTTATACAATTGCACGGTATGAAGCTGTAAAAGACAAATTCCTTGGCCGCGTGTTTCCAGAGACGCGTATGTCGCACCCTCAAACAGGAGTAGCGCTGGATACAGAATGGGTACATCCATCACATGAGATTGTTTTGGAGTATAACCGTCAGTTGATAGGCGAAATAGCGAGAGCTGGAGTCGATGAAATCAATCTAGATTATATTCGCTATCCAACAGATAACCTCTCTTCGCTTTCTACCATGCCTACTAGAGAAAAGATTGTGCACTTAGAAGCGTTTGTTCGTATGGCTCGTCGCGCTATTGATATGTCAGGCGCAGATACAAAGCTTGGTATTAGTACCTATGCAATTCTTGGCTGGTATTACGATAGTACGCTCAAAAATATTGGGCAGGACATTGTCAGGTTTGCTCCATTCGTAGATGTAATCTCTCCAATGGCTTACCCTCAGACATTTGCCCTTGGTGCGTATTTTAATCCTGCTATTCACCCACGTACGAGGGAGTATTATCTTGTTTCTCGGACACTAGAAGGATACAAAGAGATACTGGGTAAGGAGCACGCATGGAAGTTGCGTCCGTGGATTCAGGGGTACTTTGTAAGTACAGGAGATATGACGGAGCAAATAGCAGCGGTATACGACGCTGGCCTCTGTGGCTTTACTGTATGGAGTGCGAGTAATTACTATCAGCCTTTGTATAGCTCTTTGCAACATGCATCTGTACCTGAACGTTGCAGCATCACAGAGAAAGTCGCTCAGGTTATTGAATAAGTTTGAATTCATATTTAAATAAGCGGCATAGTGTTTGTCCTCTTTGGCATTCCACTTTTTTTATGAATTCTGTTCGCTATTTATATGTAACACTTCTTATCAGTGTGTTTACTTTTATGCCAGCGACTACGATAACTGCTCTTGAAGATGTAGCCACTAGTACGGTTTCTATTGCAGATGTAGAGCTTAAGGATAGGGGATTCTTTTGTAGCCTCCCTCTGATTAGAAGGCTTTTTCTTCGCTGTAGATCCATAGTCGAACTTTTGACTCTTTATTGAAGGCTGGAGTCCCATAATCCCTCTATTTTATCAGTGGAATCAGCTCTTCTACCTTCTCAAATGAGTAATTCTCTTCCGCATAGGCCGAGAGGGCCAATACAATTAAAGCTAAAAATAGTGAGATCATGGTTTGCATCATAGCAGAGAGCGTATATAATCTGCCTCGTAAGCTTACTTTTGATGAGGTAGAAATGCTTCTCCCAGGGTTACGGTTACATTTCTACTTATTTCATCCTATTATTATGGATACAGGTACTATTAAGAAGCTATTAAATGGCTTCGGTTTTATCTCTCGCGAAGGCGGAGACGATCTTTTTTTCCACTCAGCAGATCTTGTTGATGTGCAGTTCGATGAGCTCCAAGAGGGAGACGCACTACAGTTCGAGATGGGTAGTGGACCTAAAGGCCCTAAGGCTGACAAGGTTTCACGAGCGTAATTCTCTGAGAATCTAGAAAATACACGGGTGAAAGCTCGTGTTTTTTTATAGTTTCCCTAAACTGGCGGGACTATGGATCATGGTAATGTCATCTTACGGTTTCAGGACGTGTCGTTTCGATACGATCCTAAAAAGCCCATATTAGAAGAGGCAGGCTTTGTTGTGCGTCAGAATGCCAAGCTCACTATTGTTGGTTCTAATGGAGCAGGAAAGAGCACCATTTTTAAGTTGATTATGGGCGAACTACAGCCATCCCACGGAGGGGTTCACATTAAGAAAGGAACGACAATAGGCATTGCAAAGCAGGTCGTTGCACCTGAAGATTTACAGAAAACGGTATTAGAGTTTTTTGCCGGTGCATTCTCCGAAAAGAAATATGATATAGACCGTGATATTAAAAGAGTGCTGGATCTTGTGAATCTTCATGCTCCAAACGACAAAGTGCTCTCTGCTTTTTCTGGCGGACAAAAGGCTCGTTTGCTTCTTGCTTTTGCCATCATCCAAGAGCCATCAATTTTATTGATGGATGAACCTACGAATAATTTAGATCCAGAGGGAATAAATCATCTCACACAGTTTATTAATGACTACGATAAGACGTGTATTGTTATTTCTCATGATGCTGCCTTCTTAAACGGTTTCACCCATGGAGTTCTGCATTTGGATAGTAATACGTTTGTGGTGAGGCAGTATGTTGGGGATTATTTTGATGTTATTGATCAAATAAAAGCTCAGATAGAACGTGAAGAGCGTCAGAATGCACGAATGAAAAAAACCATCACAGAGCAGAAAGATAAGATTAACTTCTTTTCTCACAAAGGAGGAAAGATGCGTAAGCTTGCATCGAAGATGCGGGATTCTGTGGAAGAGGCAGAGGAGAGTAAGGTAGTCGTGCAACAGGAGGATAAGACCATTATTCCTTTTAAAATTCCAATTACTGAGTGCAGCAAGCCACTTGTGCAAATCAATTCTTTGACGGTGATGAAAGATCACAAGCCAACAACTCAAAAGGTTCAGGTTACAGTTCGTAAAAATCACAGACTACTGATTACTGGTCCAAATGGTATTGGGAAAAGCACACTGCTAGAAGCTATGGCGGGAAACACCGAGCAAGGTGCTGTCATCCCTCCAGAGGTGAAAGTTGGGTATTACCGTCAAGATTTCTCTGGACTCTCTATGGATAAAACCGTCTACGATACATTGTCTGAGGTTATGGAAATGCCAGATAATCAAAAGATATATTCTACTGCAGCTCGGTTTCTCTTGCAGGGGGATAAGGTACAGAACACGGTTGGGTCTTTATCCGAAGGACAAAAGGGACTTCTATGCTTTGCACGGTTTCTGCTACAAGAGCCGACACTTCTGATTCTTGATGAGCCGACGAATCATATCAATTTTCGTCATATTCCGGTTATTGCTGAGGCTCTGAATTCATACGAAGGAGGTATTATATTGGTCAGCCATGACCATGAGTTTGTTTCTCAAATAAGCATGAACGAAGAGTTAGATCTTGGTGTGTTGTAGTGGAGCGGGTGGCTGGAGGTTATTACAACTAGAATGAGGTGCTAGGAGTTAGTGTCCAATACGACTATAATATTTTACATACAATCCTAACCCTAACAACGATATGAAAACATCTAGACTTCTTTCTGTGATTGCAATGGTATCTCTTCCGTTTTCTGTCCATGCATTTACCAATGCAAGCAGTTTGTATAGTGGAGCTGGAGACCCCGTTTCTGTTGGCGATGTTGCGTATACCATAGTCGAACTCAATGGTGGAATATTACATGAGTGGAATGCCGAATCTCCATCAATATTTACTGATCTACCTTCATCGCACAGCAAGTTTGCGTATCTCATGGAAGCAGCCAAAGAAGGCTGGATAGATTGTGGAAGGAAAAGTAGTTGTAACATTCACCCCGATAAGCCAATAACGAGAGGGCATATTGCCTCTATACTCTTAAAAGGTTTTCATGGTTCTGTAGGATGGGCATATATTGGACTGGGTCAGGCTCCGAGTTACCCAGACCTCTCTACTAACCATGAGTTTGCCGAGCACGTTCGTATAGCAGCAGACAGATGCATTCTTACGGCGACTACGTCGGGAAATATTAATCCTGATGGAATAGTTTCGAGAAGTGAAGCAATAGCGTTGACCAACAAAGCGAGCCAAGATGCTCTGCTTTCGTATAACAATGATTGTAAGGCTAAGCCGAAAGATGGTCTTCTCCTTATGATTGGAACCGATAGTGCCTATCGTGCAGTTGAGAAGGGTGATGTATTTGTCCTTGAAGGAACTTCAAGCGACGATAGGGTTCAATCTGCACAGATACATGGAATAAAGCCTAACCAGATTTCATGCGGAGACGAATACATATCAGAATATTCCGTTACATGGTCGTGTACTGCAAACAACACAGGATATGAACCCAGTGTCTTACATTTTACAATCAATAAAGTCACCTATAAAAAGTCTAATACCCTCAGTGTCAAAATCATTCCTTCTACAAAGAGCCCTCCTGCACCTTCAGCTGCATCATCGTCAATTGCAGTGTCTCGAAAACGAACTGATCGCATAGATTTTACCACTGATATTTCCACTATCACAAACATGAACCCGTTCCCCGATCTACCATCGGGTAGTTTAGAAGGAAAGGCAGCAGCAGCATTACGAACTCTTGGTGTCATAGGAGGATATCCAGATGGAGAATTTAAAGGTGATAAACCAGTCAACCGTGCAGAAGCTGCAAAGATGCTTCTTAACGCAAGTCAAACTGCTCAGCCGTACGGTCTCACATATGACATGTTTCCAGATGTCTCCGAGTGGCAGTGGTTCGGTCGCTTTGTTATGACAGCCGCTCACTACAATATTATCAAGGGAAACCCCGATGGCTATTTTCGTCCTGCAAATACCATCAACACTGCCGAATTTTTGAAGATGATTACTCGAGCCTTCAATATTCAAGAGGGAATGTCTCACTCCTATTCCGACGTACCTTCCGATGCGTGGTTTGAGTCTTTTGCTGGTACGGCTGAGAAGTACAACTTGTTCCCCAGAAGATCTAATAAATTGCTTCCTGGAAGTACGTTGAGCCGCTCGGATGTTGCCATAGCTATTTATCAATATTTACTCAATAAGTAGCCGTATAAGAATGGTATCCCCCTAGGACTTTCTATCCATCAGTTGTATTTCCGTTTACCAGTACATCATTAAATGGCTTACTTAAGCCATTAATCAAATATTCTCACGTAGAGTATCTCTCAGCATAACCTTCAACATCTTTCTTCCAACAGTAGTCTTCAGGTATATTTCTCTACGAGTCGCATCACCCTTATTAATGTATGATTCAAGGAATAGTAACTTTAGAGGTCTTCTTGCTTTTGTAGAAATTACACTGCCCTCATTATGGTCTTTCAAACGATTCTTTATATTAGCTGTGTAGCCAACATACAAACCGTTATCTTTTTCACTATGGAGAATGTAGACATGGAACATAGCAGAGCATCATCCTTTGATGAGAATGGATTTACAAGAAAAAAGCCGCAGTAGTAGATCTCGGTGTGCGCACCTCGATCACTACACGGCACTCAGTACTGTTCTTTGGAAATTATTCAAAATCTGTAGGCGGTGCCACGAAGTCTGTGGAGCGAAGCGGAACAGTACTTCGTGGAGCGGGCGAGCGGAATCGAACCGCCGTCATCAGCTTGGAAGGCTGGGATAATAGCCACTATACGACGCCCGCATATGGTTATCTTATTTAATTAGATGCTCTCTGTGAAGTAATTTTCATTACCTTCTCTTCGGATAGAGGTTTCCATGGATGGCAGCTAGAGAGACGCTTTATGATCAGTAGAGATCCAACGAGGACTCCTCGGGTCTCAATAACGTCTTTGCCATACTCAGAGCAAGTAGGTTCATGCCTGCAAAACCCATAGGGATGCCTATGACGCATGGGACCATGGTCTGGCGAAAGCGTAGCTTGATAGATAGAGATCACCAAAGTGATGATTCTACGAGGTATTTGCCAGATGAAAGATCCAATATTGCGCAAGGCGAGAGAGGAATGTAGGCTAAGTGTACATGGAAACAATAGTCACCAGCGCAGATGTTCTCATCTATCTTCAGATCACCGTTGGTGTTCTGCTCGTTATAGTGCTGTATCATCTACTATTTATCACTGTAGATCTTCGCAAGGTATTGCGCAGAATTGAGGGAATTACGAAAGAGGTAGAAAGCATCATCATGAAACCTCTTAGTGCTGCAGATCAAATTCTTGAAGTAATATTAAGTTTTGTAGAGTCACAATCAAAAGAGAAGCCAAAGAAGAAGAAAACTACCAAAAAGAAAAAATAGGGTATGGCAGGCAATACTAAAGAGTCGGATCAAAAAGGTCTTGTTAAGACTATGAGAAGTTTGGATCTTCACATGAAAAAGCTTGCTGGGTATTACGAACCACATCGCTACCTTTGGATGGGATTTCTCCGCGGTATCGTATACGGACTTGGAATCATCGTTGCCATTGCACTAGTTCTTCCGTTACTCCTTTGGCTTCTTAGTTCAATAGACTGGATACCATTTATAGGAGACATTGTTTCGGATATTGTCCTCCGTATGGAGGGTGCACAACGTCCGTACTAAATAGATTGCTTATCGATAAACACACGGATAAACAGTCTTTTCAACACTTCTACTGATGTTTCCATTAATTCTGATAGCAAGCTGTTTAATCGACGGATCTTTCCATATATCTCATTCAATTTGTGTGCTGACCCAGGCCTTGCAGCAGTAAAGGCTTTGCGACGCACTTGTTTGCGCAGTACTTTAATTTCTTTTTGAATATACTTCCCCAGTTCTTTTCGCATCTCGGCAGTATCAGGAAGGTTAGCTATAGCCTGCGCACGAGTCGAGGCTGTGCCGTCATCACCTTTTCCAGAGCTAGTACCACCTCCTCCACCCATATCACCAGACTTGTCTTCACCCATGCTCTCAGAAACTTTATCCATTAAAGATATGGTTTCGAGCAAGCCATCGAATTTCTCTGGCTGGGTTACGATCAGATTTTTGTTGTCTACTGACTCTGTGTGTAGTGCCTGTTTATCTGGATTAGCGCCACTGGACATAGATCTATTGTCTCATGTTTTAGCAAAAAAATCAATGTCGAATGGGCGATTGGCCTACGAATTCCTTGTTGTTTGCGGTATTCTCGTCTTATGAGTGATCAGACAATATTCCATAAAATCATTGCAGGAGAGATTCCATCAGAAAAAGTCTTTGAGACCGATGAAGTCTTAGGGTTTAAAGATATTAATCCAAAGGCCCCGACGCATATTCTTTTTGTTGCCAAGAAAGAGGAGCACTTTGTTTCATCAATAATTGATATTACAGATGAGACGCAGCATGTTCCGTGCATGCTTATTCGCGCTGCTCAGGAGTTTGCAAAAGCTCAAGGTCTAGGCGGATACAAGCTGACATTTCATTGCGGTACAGGTGGAGGGCAAGAGGTTTTCTACTTACATCTGCACCTCTTGAGTAATACAGAATTATGAATTAAGAATTACGATTGCTCATAATTCTAGTTTGAAAATCCTGCAGCTTCTGCTTCTTTTTCGTCCTTAAAGAAGACACGGTTCTCTTCTTTGATCTTCTTGCCTGCAGCAGAGTCTGATACGTAGTACTTTTTACCAGTCTTAGAAGCAACGAAAGCTGCTTCTGGAGCATCACCAACATCAAGGCTCATTTGTGGAGCCTCTTCAGGCTTCTCTTCTTTCTTTGCCTTCTTGTCGGCCGTAGCCTTGGCGGAGGCTGATGGTTTTTCTTCCTTCTCTTCTTTTTCTTTCTTCTTCTCTTCCTCTGCAGCTTGTTCTGCCTTTATGCGAGCGAGAGTTTCTTTATCAATAGGGAGTAATGCTTTTACAGAGAGACCGATGCGGCGCTCATCAATATCAATATTTATTACCTGTGCATCGACTTTCTGACCAATAGTTAGTGCGTCTGAAGGGTCTTCTACCTTGGTGTGTGCAAGCTCTGTAAGGTGCACGAGACCGTTGATATCCTGCTCTAGGCGAAGGAATGCTCCGTAGTCTGCAAAGCGAACTACTGTTCCTTGTACCTGCTTACCTACAGGGTACCTTTCTGCGATCTCTTCCCATGGGTCTGTAGCAAGTTGCTTAATAGAGAGGCTTAGTTTATCTCCTTCGAGGCCAATGATCTTTACACGTACCTTATCTCCTACGTGTGCATGCTCGGATGGATTCTTTACGTGTCCCCAAGCATTTTCTGAGATGTGTACGAGTCCTTCCAATCCATCAAAGGCTACAAAGACTCCAAACTTCACGATTCCAGTAACTAGACCATCCTTCTCATCACTAATGGTAAGAGACTCTAACGCCTTAGACCGCTCTTCGGCCATAGCAGAGCGCTCTGATACAACGATCTTTCCAGCTTCTTCATCCATTGTAATAATCTTTACAGTAAACGTGTGACCGATGTACTTAGCTAACCTAGAGATAATCTCGCTACTGTCTGCATTGTTTACACGAGGGTAGTGTATAGGGGCCAGTTGGCTTACTGGCAAGAATGTACGGATACCATCGATGTTTGCAAGAAGACCTCCCTTGTTTGCCTCTTGAGCTGAGAACTTCATTGTTCCATCAGTATCAACAAGTTCGTGGAACCTGTCCCATGCCTTTTGCTGACTCGCCATACGGAGACTGAGCACAATCATTCCTTCATCGTTTTCTTCCTCGAGAACAAGAGCCATCACCTCGTCTCCAATGTGAAGATCTTTAAAGGTGTTAAACGAATCACGGAGCTCTCTTCCAGAAACAATACCAACGGCAATACCGTTAATATCAATAAGGAGTTTGTTCTTTCCACGGAAGACTACTTTTCCATCTACAGATTCTCCAGGGAGTACTCTAAGAGGCTCTGGGGCGTTCTCCAGAAGCTTGTCCATAAGGTCTGATTTTTGTGCAGTTGCATTAGCCATAGTAAATAGGTGGTGCAAGTGGGAGAAAGTAGAGAGAGGTTTCCGGTTGCCCTTGCACGAGCAACAAGCCAGAATTCGTGTCTACTGTCCCAGTTTGGCTTAACTTGGTCAACTATATTGCCTATTTACTTACATTACATCTGAAGAGGCGCTGTGTTGAGATTCTTTGGAAGTTTCTGCTCTTGGCTTGTTTTAGGGTTGTAGATCTCGTAATACAGTTCGATAAGCTCCATAGTTGTCAGCCTGCGTGTAGAGAGGCCAATATTACGTAATCCTGCATCTACAAGGTTGATACGATCTTTCAGCTTCGCTGCCTTCTTGTTAAAGTATTTGCGGTGGTGGGAAATCTTGGATGAAGAATCATCAATACCAATCCAAGAGAAAAATTGTGCAAGAGGGGATTTCTTTTCCTCAGTATCATCCAGAGGAACAACTACGAGGAATCGTTTTTGCATAATATCTGCTACCTCTACGATTTTTTCTACGAATAATCCATAGGATTCGGTCTGCTCTCTTAGTAGATCATTTTCTTGAGCGATAGCTTTTTGCCGAATCTGTTCGATGTATGGGTCGATGTTTACTTTCGTAGATCGTATAACGATTTGAAGAGGGAAGGTAAGCGTGTTAATAAACGCTTCGTAACCCGCGATAATACCTTGCTGCTCTGTTTCACTCTTCAGGCTAAAGTTGAGGGTTTCTACTTCGAGTACAGCACGCAATCCTCCCTTTTTAAGGAGTACTGTATCGTTTCGAATCTCAGAGATGGGCACAAAGCGTTGGGTAGCCATCTTTTTGTTTCGAGACGTACGCTTCCGGACTGTGCTATCTTTTTTTTCAGGCATGGGAAGGTGGGGGGGTAATATCTCGCATGAGGTTTCCTCCAATAGATCCAGTGTTCTTTTCTGGCGCAGCGATGTCATCTACAGGCTTCTTTCGTTTTTCTGCCTTAATGCGATCACGTTTTACTGGCTTTTGTACTCCTGGAGTTTCAGCTGCTTGCCCTTCTTCTTCACTAGGACCCTGGTCGAGTAGGCGGCTAAGCTCTTCGAGTTGCGTGTCTCCTTTTTGCTTCTCTTTCTTTTGCATTTGAGAGTTGTCTTTTTTTGGTGCTTTGGTAACAATATTAACGTAAATACCTTGTCTAGGCATCCACATACGTTTTGACGGCTTATCCAGCTTTTCTATTGAAAGCAAACAAATACGTAGTAGTGAGATACCGTTAATTTTTACAAATGCAAATACCACTCCAACAAGTGTTGGAGACCAAGCAATAGCAGTCTGTACCCCAGACACCATTCCACTTGATTTCATCATTGCCCAAATCGCATAACTAATACCCGCTGAGATTATTATGATCATGATCTGACGTAGCGTTATAGGACCGATAATTCGGTCTTCTACGTATACGTTTTGCGGGATTTTGACGGGATCTATAGCCATGGATATTTGTTTAGATAATTCTTATTATTTTACCACAAAATTGTGTTTTGTGGGAGGTGGGGAGAGTTGCTTAATTCTCTATATGTTTCTTTATACTCCCTTTACCTCTTTTTCAACTTCTTCAACTTTAACAGCTAGTCTTGACTTCCGCTCTCCGTGGAGGAAATCTAGCGTATCCTTTCCTTTTTTGACTATGCGAATGATATCACCTTCCTCGAAGATTCCTTTGAGGATATGTTCAGCAATTTCATCTTCTACTTTGTCTTGAATAACACGTCGTACAGGCCTAGCTCCGTACTCTGGGTCAAATCCGAGTTCTCCCAAAAGGTTGATCGCCTTCTGGTCTACCTCGAGAAAGAATCCATTTTCCTTCAAACGTCCTTCTAACATATCAAGATGCATCTTTACGATCTTGCGGATGGAGTGTTGGTCGAGAGCGTTAAAGACCATGATGTGATCGATACGGTTGATAAACTCTGGACGCAAATGTCCTTTTAGCTCAGTAATAACTTCTTTACACTTCTCTTCGTATGCTTTTTCTTCTGCTAGAGCATCTTCTTCTAGTTTGAATCCAATTTTTGCTGCTTGCTTTGTAAGTTTTTCTGCACCGATGTTACTGGTCATTACGATGATCGTATTGCTGAAGTCCACTTTCTTTCCTGTGGCATCAGTAAGGACACCGTCTTCGAGAATCTGTAGAAGAATGTTGAAGAATTCTGGGTGTGCTTTTTCGATCTCATCAAAGAGCACTACGGAGTATGGCTTGCGACGAACAGCTTCTGTTAGCTGGCCACCTTCCTCGTATCCAACGTATCCTGCTGTAGCTCCTACAAGACGGGAGACGTTGTGCTTCTCCATAAATTCGGACATATCGATTTTAATCAGCGCATCTTCACGGTTGAAAATCTCGGATGCAATTGTGCGTACCAGTTCTGTTTTTCCGACTCCAGTAGGACCCAAGAAAAGAAACGAACCAGTAGGACGCTTTTGGTCACCGATACCGATACGACTACGCCTAATTGCACGAGCCACCTTCTTAATGGCATCATCCTGACCCACTACATGCTTACGCATGATCATTTCGAGGTTCTGGAGCTTCTTGCGGTCAGACTTGAGGAGTCGTGTTACAGGAATACCAGTCATGCGACCAATAACGTGTGCGATATCATCACTATCAATTTTTAGTGGCGTGCGTTTGTCACCATCAATAGCTGCACGTATTTCACCAATCTTCTCCTGGAGAACTTGCTGCTCTTGTTTGAGCTTAAGTGCTGTGTGATATTTTTGCTCTTTTACAGCGGACTGCTGTTTTGCAACAAGCTTTTCTAGCTTATCTTCGAACTTTTTGAGTTCGGGGTTTTCATCCATTGCCTGCAGACTTCGACCTGCAGCTGCCTCATCGAGAACATCAATAGCTTTGTCTGGAAGGAATCGTTCGGAGATGTAGCGCTTACTCATGGTAACAGCAGCTTCTAGTGCATCATCTGTAATTTCTAGATTGTGAAATTCTTCGAACCCTTTGCGAATACCCTTTAAGATTTGAACAGAGTCTTCGCTGCTTGGCTCCGGAACAGAGATGGACTGGAAGCGTCTTTCGAGCGCGCGGTCTTTTTCTATAGTTCTGTACTCGTCGAGTGTAGTTGCTCCAATAACTTGAATGGCACCACGAGAGAGAGCTGGCTTTAGGATATTTGCTGCGTCGAGTGACCCTTCTGCAGACCCTGCTCCAACAACTGTGTGGATCTCATCAATAAAGAGAATGATTTCATTTTCGCTTTGTAGAGCCTCTTTGATGATGTCATCAAAGCGCTGCTCGAATTCACCACGGTACTTTGTCCCTGCAATGAGTGACCCCATATTTAGTACGAGCACTCGTTTGTTCATAAGAGTTGAAGGAACATTGCCTTCAAAAATACGCTGAGCAAGCCCTTCGATAATTGCGGTTTTACCGACACCAGGTTCTCCAATAAGAACGGGGTTGTTTTTTGTCTTACGATTGAGGATGTGCACTACTCGTTCGATTTCTTCGTCACGTCCAATAATAGGATCAATCTTATTTTCTTTTGCGCGAATAATGAGGTCATCAGTAAAGTAATCCAATACTGGTGTTTTACTTTTACCATCAGCCTTCTGTTTTTTGAGTGCTTCTGGATCTGCAGAGACCATGCCATTTTGCATTCCTACAATTGCTCCTTGGAGACCTTGGAAGAATGACTCCAATGACTGTTCCATGTTGCGCCCTTGTGATTTGAATTGTGAGATTTGTCCAAACATTTCCTCAACATGCATTTTAAGATCTTCTGGTTCTACTTGCATTTGTTCTAGAAGAATTGTCGCAGCGTTCTTTCCGGTGCTAACGAGTGAGTGCAAGAGGTGCTCTGTTCCTACATTTGCATGACGGAACTTGTGAGCGGTAATAACACTCTGTTCTATAACATTATGAAGGTAGGTAGAGAGACCATGCTTGATGTGCTTTCCTTCTACACTCGGTGTCTTCATCGACTTCATTAAGATGCGTACGTTTTCCTGTGTTACTCCTGCACCGGTAAAGATAGAGAATCCTAGAGATTTAGGAATACTAAGGAGGCCAAGCAAGAGATGCTCGGATCCAATGTAATCACTCTTCATAGTTTTTGCTTCTTGCTCTGCAATTTGAAGTGCAAGTTTAGCGTTGGGAGTAAAGCGATCGAAAGGGTGCATGTGAGGAGAGGAAAGTGGAAAACGGAAAGTGAACGTTGAATCCGTATTCGTATTAGCAGTCTACTATTTCGAGTGCTAACTGTCGATCAAGGTTCCGATTATTTTACCAAAAAAAACCACAACCTGATAGTTACAGAAATAGGCTAAATGTAGTGAATTACATCATTGCAAATTATTATTTGCTCTATCCACTTTCTACTTTCCTCTATCCACTTATTTCTTCCCTCCCATACGCCAATCTTCGAGGAAGATGGTAATAAGCGTTGTAGTAGGGACTGCGAGCATGATTCCAAGGATAGGATGCACTGTATTTGGGAAGCTAACACCAACAAGCATGGCGAAAAGAATTGCAATAGGGGAAAGACCAACAGCACGTTTCATAATCAAAGGTACTAGCAAGTTGTTTTCGCACCATTGAATGATGTAGTACACACCCATAGTCACCATACCCATAACGAATCCTCCTTGTGTAAAGGCAATAAGTACCGCAGGGACAGCAGCGATAAATGGACCTATAGCAGGAATAAACTCACAGATACCAGCAAGAACAGCCAAGGTTAGTGCGTATGGCATGCGTAGGATAAGCAAGGCAACGAGGGTAAGTGCGAAGATAGTAAGCATCAATAGAAGCTCTCCTCGGGCCCACTGGCCAATCTTTGAGTGCATCGCTTCGAACTTGTTGTCGAGATAAATACGGTAGTTTGCAGGGAAGAAAGAGCGGAGCCATTGTATGATCCCTTCTTTTTCTATCTGCATAAAGAATGCAAGTACCAATACGATTACCATGTTAAGGAAGAATCCTACGACACTACCTGCTACACGTGTAGCAAAGCGCACTCCTCCTTGTGCTGCAGAGGAAAGACTTTGTCCAAACTGTGCTAGAGCATCCGTAAACTGGTTGATGTTGAGATTCTGTAATGTTGATTTTACGAAACCAGTTAACCGGAAGTTTACGTCATCTTTAACAAGAGGAAGATCAATTCGTGGATTACTAAGGAATGCGTCTACTTCTGCAGAGATGATGATGGCAATACCCTGTATTTGCTCTGCAATAATAGGAATAAAGGACAGTAGCAAAAATAGCAGGATAAATATGGCAAAGAAGTAGTGCACTAAGATTGCAATCCCTCTTGGAAATCCATGACGCTGCATCTTATCGACACTAGGGTCGATGACCGCTGCGATAAATGTTGCCAAGAATAAAAGAATAAGCTTATCGCGTAGGTGATATACCAGAACGGTACCCGCAGCGATTGCAAGAATACCAAAGGTAGCTCGTACCACACTCTGTACAGAGATATGCATTACTATTTCATCATGCCTTTTTGCTATAGCTGGTCTTTGTACTGCTCTTTTTGTCTTTTCATTCTTACCTCCTTTTGCTTTTTGCAGTATGTGTTGTGCCTTCTTACCGATGACACGGATGGAGGTAAAAGCGTTTGGTTGTTTTTTAGCAGGCATGATAGAGGGGGTTAGCCACCGATGGCAGAAATAATGAAGTCCATGATAAAGAAAGACGTTGCTGCCATGATGAATCCAATGATAGCCCATGTTAGCCTATTTTTACCAGACTCACTACTTCCACCTGGCAAACTTCCAATTACTATTTCATATCCAGAAAACACAATCATGATCATGCAAAGACCTGCAGAAAAAGCAAAAACAAATTGAATAGTATGGGCGATAAATCCTGGTAAACATTCCCCTGCGTTAATATATCCAGTTTCAAAATTACATCCTGCAACACTCCCATCTATCAAGGATGGGGTACTTCGCGCTTTTGCAATAGGAATGAGAATAGATGCGAGAGAGATGTTCATTGGGACTATGTTGCCATGGAATGCATTCTCGGAGACTCTTTCTGGCTTTACAAAGCCATATATTGTTATACTTTGTCTCGATGGCATTTTCTTGGAAAACCTATCCTCGGCCACTACTCTGCCTTGCGCCTATGGCAGGTGTTACAGATGCTTCGTATAGACAGTTGATAAAAAAGCTCGCTCCAGAAACAATTGTTTATACAGAATTCTTAAGTACGGATGCAATTCACTATGGTGCCAAGAAGACAATGCAGGAGTTAGAGTTTGATAAAGAAGTAGAATACCCATTTATTGTTCAGGTATTTGGCAAAGATCCAGAGCACTTTCTCTCTGCTGCTAAGGTGATACAAGAGATGGGTGCAGATGGAATAGATATCAATATGGGATGTCCAGCTGCGAAGGTGGTATCAAGTTGCCACGGGTCAGCTCTTCTAAAGAATGCAGACCTTGCAAAGCGGCTAGTAGAAGCAACTACCAAAGAAGTTTCTATCCCTGTAAGTGTAAAGACGCGCCTTGGTTGGGATTGTACTGATGATCTCATTCCTTTTTGCAAAGGACTTGTAGACGCAGGTGCACAGGCACTTGCGATTCATGGAAGGACTTATGAGGGAAAATTTGGTGGAGATGCAGACTGGGATCCTATTTACGAATTAAAGGAGAATGTATCAGTTCCTGTTATTGGAAATGGAGACATCAGCTGTGCGCAGGATGCCATCGATAAGATAAAAAATCTTGATGGTGTCATGGTGGGCAGAGGAACATTTGGAAACCCATGGGTCATGAAAGACATTGCTGATGCGTTAATACATGGAAAAGAACCTGGAGAACCTACAGTCAAAACCATTAGCTTTGCAGAAAAGATTCCGTTTATCATCGAACACTGCAATCTTGCAGTGAAGGTAAAGGGGCAAAAGAGGGGAATGCTGGAGATGCGCAGACACCTTGCCAGTTACGTCAAAGCTATCGACGGAGCATCAGAGTTACGTGCACGTCTTGTGCGCGTAGAGAGTGTCGAAGAGGTAGAACGTATTCTTCTTTAGAGTTGAACCTTTATCCCCGGTCCCATACTTGGGCTGATAGAAATAGTCTTGATGTACTCACCTTTGATACCGGCAGGCTGTTCGTCTTTAATTGCCTGAAGGATTACTTCGAGGTTTTCTTTCAGCTTGTCTGCACCAAAGGATACTTTACCGAATACGGTGTGGATGATTCCTTGCTTGTCCATCTTACATTCGATGCGACCCTTTTTAAGTTCATCAATTGCTTTTGCAAAGTCTGGAGTAACAGTACCAGCTTTTGGATTTGGCATAAGACCTCTCTGTCCGAGAGTCTTGGCTACTTTTCCAAGGCTTTTCATTACGTCTGGAGTTGCAACAGCGATATCAAACTCAATCTTCTCTTGCTCTACAGCAGCGAGTAGCTCTGTAATACCAGCGATATCAGCACCTGCTTTTTTGGCTGCATCTGCTTGGTCGTCTGCGACGAATGCCGCGATACGAACCTTCTTCCCTGTTCCGTGTGGAAGTGCCACTGTTGTACGTACGAGTTGGTCTGCTTGAGTAGTATCTGCATTGATTCTGATGTGTAGTTCTGCAGTACTATCAAATTTGGTTGTGCTTACTTTTGTCAGTAAATCAGTAGCTTCTTCTACGGTGTACACTTTTTCTGGATCAACGAGTTTGAGTGAATTCTCGTACTTCTTACCGTGCATACGAGCAATTGGAGATTGTTTAGCCATGAGAGTGGGGGGGATGTGGTTCTAACGACCCTAGGGGTCTCCCACAAGTAAAGTAGCGATACTTTGAGGTATACTGTTTGTTTGTGCAAGAAAAAAGGCTTCTACTTACGCTTTTTCTTGGTTGTACGCTTTTTTGCCTTCGGCCTAGGTGTAGAAGAGCGAGCTGGAGCACCTGATACCTGAAGCGCTTTCATAAGCTCCCAATCTTGGTTCCCTTTGGTACACCAACTAAGGAGCATTCCATAGAGAAGAAGAACGAATGGAGTCACCCACCAGCCTGGCTGGAAGGATGCCAATACGATACTTAGGAAGATGGATAGACCAGAAAGTAGTGCGATGAGGTTTCCAATAATCTTAATTGCCGTCATGTAGATTGCTTCTGTGACAGACTTGGATGCGCTGTCGAGTCCGCGAACTGCTTGATCTTGAACAAGAAAGAGCAATCCACCACAGGCGAATACTAAGAGAAGTGCGATGTAGGTGCGACCAGTGAAGGCGATACCTGCAAAGACAGAAAACACTGTTGGCAATGCACCAATAGTCATCAGTAATACTGATACGGCATGCATAAGGTAACAGTAGATAGCTTCGCCTACGTGTCGTGGCTTAGCTCCTGGTACGCTCATACTTGCGAGGAATAGTACTGCTAGAAAGAAGATGGTCATCAGCGGAAGCACGAGACCATAGAAGGATCCAATGAATCCTAAAATTGTTGAGAGAGGGTTTTCAACCATAATAACTGTAAGGAAGGGTGCGAGTAGATTACGGCTTATGCAGAAAATGTGCACATTAAAGACATTGCACTTTTTACAAGAAATGCTGCAGTATGTATTATTCTATTGTAACTCCCATGCTTCTAGCAGTCCCTGCGATAATCTCCATAGCACCCTCAACGTCTATTGCGTTAAGGTCAGGCATCTTTGCTTCTGCGATTTCTTTTAGCTGAGAGCGGGTGAGCTTTCCTACTTTGCTCTTGTTTGGTTCACCACTTCCTTTCTTAAGTTTTGCTTTCTCGATGATCATGGCAGCAGCAGGTGGCTGTTTCAGTTCAAACTCGAAGCTACGGTCGTCGTATACCTTAATAACAATAGGAATAAGCTGACCTTGCTTGTCTGCTGTACGGTCGTTGAATTGTGTGCAGAATGCATTGATATCAACACCAGCCTGTCCGAGAACAGGACCGAGTGGCGGAGCAGGGTTTGCCTGTCCTCCACGAGCTTGTGCCTTTATAACTTTGGTTACTTTTTTTGCCATTGCCGAGGCAGTTTACGAATGTGAGGGGGTGTGGTCAAATGGAAACTACTTCTATTTCGTTAAATCTTCGATTAAATTGAATATTTTATCAGAGGAGCCTTCTGCAATGTGAAATTCATACAATCGTTCTCGTACACGCACGAAAACCACTCTTTCTGGCAGAATTCCTGCATCTAGGAAGGTAAGGAGGTTTCTTGTAGGGTGATTTTCTCTTCGTTGAGTTTCATCCAGTAGATCTTGTACTTCTGGTGTAAAAGCAGAATGAAGGGCTTCTTTGAGGACTAGATAGTGTTTTTTGACATGAGGAGAGCTAATCCACCCAATTGCCCCTGCTCTGTCTCCATCTATAAGAAGGGCTTTGGCTGTAAGGGTGTCTGAGCTTTTGCCTACTACAGGTGAGAGAATAAATTTCTCTCGTGTATCACTAAACGTAAATGAGTTGCTGATCAGACTTTCTAGAACATCAGGACCAGTTGCTTTGCGAACTCCTCCTGTAGGTTCAATCGTTGTTGTTGGCTGTGTTTTTGCAGGGATCTCCTGAGCGACTTCTGCTTTTTTTGGCAATCCTTCTAGCAGTGCAGCATCTGCAACTCCAAGAAGTATCATCAAGGTTAGTAGGCCAGAAGTAACTTTCATCTTCTCATTCATTGGATATGATTGTACATCGTTCTCTGCTATTATCCACCTCCCATGGCAATCAAGCGACAAAAAAGAAAGGAACCGGCAGTAGAGGCTGCGCAATCGCCAAGTGAGAGTGAGACTTTCGAAATTACACTTCGTCCAAAACACTTACATGAGTACATAGGACAAAGTGCTATTAAAGAGCACCTTATTGTTCATATTGAAGCAGCAAAGAGGCGTAATGAATCATTGGGACATTCCGTATTGCACGGCCCTCCAGGACTCGGAAAAACTACGCTCGCAAATATTATTGCGCGTGAGATGGGTTCGCAGATTCGTATAACTTCTGGGCCTGCAATAGAAAAACCCGGAGACCTTGCGTCACTCTTAAGTAATTTAGAAGAAGGAGATGTGTTGTTTATCGATGAGATTCATCGCATGCGACCTGCAATAGAAGAGGTGCTTTATAGTGCGATGGAAGACTTTGCATTGGACCTTGTTATCGGTAAGGGGCCAGCAGCAAGGTCGATGCGATTGGAACTTAAGCCATTCACGCTTGTTGGTGCCACTACAAAGATTGGTTCAATAAGTGCTCCACTGCGCGATCGCTTTACGCATAACTTCAAATTGAATTTCTACAATGATATTGAGATGGAGCAGATCGTAGAGCGCACTGCTGGGATCTTGGAGGTGGCAATGCAAACAGGAGCTGCACATCTCGTAGCAAAATCTTGTCGTTCTACTCCACGTATAGCGAATCGATTGGTACGGTCTATCAGAGACTTTGCTCAAGTAAGCGATGAAACAACTGTAAGTAAAGATCGTGTAGTTACAACGCTTGGAAAGTTGGGGATTGATGATAAGGGATTAGATCACACAGACCGTGAGATACTGCGAACGATTGTAGAAAAATTTAGAGGAGGACCTGTTGGAGTTTCTACTCTTGCAGCAGCAACCGCAGAAGAGATAGATACATTAGAAGATGTCTATGAGCCATATCTTATGCAGTGTGGGTACTTACAGCGCACATCTAAAGGACGTATAGTGACAGCGCTTGGATATGCTCTTCTTGGAATCGAGCTTTCGAAAGATGCGCAGCAGAAGATGTTTGGGTAAGATAGATCTATGAGTCCACAAACATATGGAATAATTATCGGAGGAATACTACCGGCCCTTATATTTGGTATGACGAATGCAATGGTAAAAGCCAGCACCGAAAAAGGCATTTCTATTCCGCTCTATATTATCTGCACAGGAGGTGCGACGTTACTTGTAGGCCTCATTATGTTGTTTGTTATGCGTGATATGAAAATTACCATGGCGTCAGGTGGATATGCATTCGGGGCAGGTGCATTGTGGGCACTTGCAATCTCTGGAGTAATGATTGCTCTACAAAATTATAATGCTTCCATCAGCGTTCTTGCTCCACTCTATAATACAAATACTCTTATTACTGTGGCTTTGGGATTGTGGTTATTTTCTGAATGGCAGGTGGTTAAAGTCCCGCAGTTGCTTCTTGGTTCTTTGCTGATTGTTATTGGTGGAGTGGTGGTTGCAAGGGCTTAATGATCTTGTATGACATTGTATGGCATTTGTCATACAGAAGTTATTTCTCTTTGCTACTTTTGAAAGATCAAAAGTAACCAAAAATCTTTGCCACTGATGTGAACGAAGCAATAGCAAGAGGACTGCTGAGTCATCTTCGTTCACACTACAGTGGCAGACGAGGTCTTTCATCATATGGTCTTTATATACCAAGTAATTCATAAGCGCTCGCTTGAGGGAGGGTAATGGGGGTTTGGGGGAGCTAGGGAACCGAATGAGGTTCCCTGGTCCCACAAGAAGAAAACAAAGTAAGAAGACTCTGTTTTATAGGAAAAGCAGCAAAGAGAAGAGCTTATAATTTTGAAACAGCTTCTTTAATCTGCTTTTCAAACTGTCTCCGAGAAAATTCTTTTGCTCTGTTTTTGCAATTTTCAACAGCAAAATTCTTAGCATCAAATGTTTCGAGGACATTCATCAGAGATTGCACGTTTTGTTCATCAAAAAATGTACCAGTTTTTCCTTCGATGATTGTTTCTAGTGCACCTCCTCCTCTAAAGGCGATTACTGGTGTTCCACAAGAGGCAGCTTCTAGTGGGACCAATCCAAAGTCTTCCTGTCCTGGGAAGATCACTGCAGTTGCATCTGCATATAAGTCTCCCAGTTCATTATACTCTCTGTATCCGTAGAATTCTATTGTTGGACCAGCCATACGCTCAAGTTGTTTTTTGTATGGTCCTTCTCCAACAATTTTTAGTGGAAGGTTGAGTGCGTTGCAGCCTTCTATCGCTAGGTCGATATTTTTATAAGAGACCAGCGTAGAAACGATCAGAAAATACTTTGATGTTTCTCTCTCGGCACCACCAAAAGATTTCTGAAACCAAAAGTCATCAATAGGTGGATACACCACGCTACTTTCTTTGCGCCAATACAGTTCTATTCGCCTTTGGACATCTTTGGATGCTGCAAGTATCTTGTCTGCCCTGCTGGCAGCTTCGCTGTCCCAAGTGCGAAGCTTGTGGAATGTGTGCTCTAGATGTTTCTTCTTCAATGGCCCCAGCATTCCTTTTGATGCTTTCTCTGTGACGTCGTGTGTTCTGTCCCAAAGATATCTAGCAGGAGCATGAATGTATGTCAGATGCTTAGGGTTACCGTTGGTAATGATCCCGTGGGCAAAGGCTGATGAGGTAGAAATCACTAGATCAAACTCCGAAAAATCCAAAGATTCGATCATCTTTGGGAAGGCTTTCAAGTACAGATGATGGTTATATTTTAGATTCGGTGGAAGGAGATTATGAAGAGCAGGGGATGCGGGTGTTCGAATTTTCTCTTTGGGAAACCAGTCTCCAAGCTTCTTCTCATTGTACAAAAGTGTGTATATAGGGGCCTCTGGGTACATTTCTGCCAATATGCGTAGTACCCGCTCGGCACCACCACGCATAGTAAGAAGTTCATGGACTAGGGCAATTTTCATAGATTGGTGGGTCGGGTGGGGATCGAACCCACGGCCAAAAGGTTAAAAGCCTTCTGCTCTACCACTGAGCTACCGACCCAAGTACTGAAATTGTAGTGAGGAAGCGGCTAAGAGACAATCAAAATCCATCTATTACCTAATAGCTATAAGCTATAAGCTAGTTCTATGCATCACTTTTTCTATCTAGCACGGTGCGCAGATGAGTCCCTGTATGCAGGGACGTGTATCGATCTTACTAAGCGTGAGGCAAAACATAACAGTGGCACAGGGTCTAAGTACACACGCAGTCGCTTGCCGGTGAAGTTTATATATCACGAAGAGTTCGAGACGCTCGGCGAGGCACGCAGCAGAGAAGCACTCGTCAAACAGATGTCGCGAGAACAGAAAGAAAAACTACTTGGTTGATGCATTCATTTTCTTCCACAGCATTCCAACTCCGCTTAAGTAAACGACATAGGTAAGCACTTCGATGAGACTTGGGTTTCCGTTATATCCAAAGACACCTTTGAGGAGCCCTCCGAAGGCACCTTGCTCATTAATCAGGTGATTTGTGTCCCACAGATGTTCGATCATGATTGGAATCAAGCTTGCTTCTTGTAGTTCGTGTACTGCATGTGCAATAAGACCCGCTGCAAAAAACATCAATAGTATTCCGGTAAATTGGAAGAAGCGACTAAGAGAGAACCATGTCATCATTCCTCTAAAGAGTAGCCATGCAGCACTAACCGCTAATACCATTCCTGCAATAGCACCGTAGTGTGTCGTAGCATTTTCTGATTGCATAAATGCAGCTTGCAAGAAGATCACAGTCTCAATTCCCTCGCGAAGGATACTTGTGTAGACCAATAAGAAGAGGCTAATCAGTGCCCCTGTTTCTAAGTGAATGTGCATCTTTTTCTCTATACCTTCTTGCATGTATTTGCCCTGTGTCGCTAGCCATACCACCATCCATGTAATCAGTCCCGCTGCAACGAGCATCGTTATTCCTTCGTAGATCTTCTCCGCCCTACCTTCAAACCCGCTTGTAAATTTTATAATAAGAAATCCTGTAATTACAGAAGTGAGTATTCCTGCAGCAACCCCTGCCCAGATAATAGGGTTACGATCTCTGTTTTGTGTCCTATTAAGAAATGCCAGCATGATGCCGACAATCAAGGAAGCTTCAAGGGTTTCTCGTAAGGTGATGAGTAGTGCTACCATTGCGATCGGAAGATTACCATTTTACAATAAGATTGTCGCCACTTAAATGGTATTCTTTTAGTATGATTGATAGCCACTGCCATCTAGCAGACCCCAAGTTTGAAACAGATCTTTCTGAAGTTTTGCAGCGTGCAGCTACTGTTGGAGTTGATCGATTTATAGCAATTGCAGATACTATTGAAGAAGGGGAGAAGTGTCTGATACTTGCTGATAAACATGATCAAATTTTTTGTACAATGGGAGTACATCCGCACATGGCAAGTACGTGGAATATAGAAGAGGGAAGATCAGTAATTACAGAGGCTGCAAAACATGAGAAGATGGTTGCTGTTGGAGAGATTGGATTGGATTATCATTACATGAACTCCTCAAAAGAAGATCAGATCAGAGCATTTAGAGATCAGATAGAAATTGCAAAAGAGCTTTGTCTTCCTATCGTCACGCATAATCGTGATTCGATAGAGGATTATCTAGAGATCATCAGAGATCTAGAGCCACCTAGTCTTGTATTACATTGTCATACAGAGAAGTGGGAGGACACAGTAGAGTTTATCGATAGAGGATACTTGTTCGGATTCACAGGCATTGCAACGTATCCGAAATCTGAGGAGATCAGAAATACTATTAAGCAGTGTCCGTTGGAGCAGATGATGGTTGAGACGGATGCACCGTATTTAGCGCCGGAAGGATACAGAGGAAAGCGTTGCGAGCCTGCATATGTCATCGAAGTGGCGAAGCTAATTGCTGATATCAAAGGCATCTCGTATGAGGAGGTAGATAAGGCTACAACAAGCAATGCAGAGAAGTTTTATGGATTATAGATTGCGAAATTTGTCGAATATGACTAGGATTTTCGGCACATGCGGATGTAGCTCAGTTGGCTAGAGCGTCGCCTTGCCATGGCGAAGGTCGCGAGTTCGAATCTCGTCATCCGCTCCAACCTTCGCACAGCGAAGGTGGGCCATTCCTTTCCACTAGACATTGCAGTATATGTGCAAATGTTTTATAATAGTATGATTTTGCTAAGTTGTCTTAACTATTCAAGCTCTAGGAGTCGATTCTAAGTTAAATTTCTGGTATAATCATCTGATGTATCAAAAGAAACACCTATACATAGTTCTTGGAATAAGCAGTGCTCTCGCATTTGTTTTCGTTGCTATTTCTGGATTTGCTAGTACGGCAAATACTCCTGCGTCGGTCCTCTATGCCAGTGGGAGTGGGGGGACAACAGGGGGGACATCAGGAGGTGGAATCGGTACAAGTGGTGGAAATAGTGGTGGTGATACCTTTGGTGGAACAGTAGGAGGGGTAACTGGTGGTACCTTTGGTGGTACCTTTGGTGGAATTATCGGAGGTGGTGGCGTAGGTATAGTAAGTACTGGCGGCGGCGGTGGTTCTGCGGTAAGACCTAGTGCAGGTAAAGCTCCACCAGGAACATGTGCATCTCAGGATGAAGATGGGAATACTATTAAGCGAACTTGTGTTCCATTGGTTCAGCCCTTAGGAGGTAGAAATCGAATAGAGGTAAGGCCAGGAGTGCAGACATTTATTGATTATTTTAATGACGCATCTGATCTACTTCTTACAATTTCAGTTGGTTTTGCAGTTCTTTGGATCTTGATTGGTAGTTATTTTATTATGGTTTCTGGTTCTAATGGTGGAATGCGAACCCAAGGACAAGAAATGATTAAGTGGGCCCTTATTGGTCTCATCATTGTAAACTTTGCAGGATTCTTCCTTCGTACTCTTAACAGTATGTTCTTCACGTAAATATGACATTCTTCTTTTCACTCGTTAATGCTTTTATCCCAGTAGCTTACGCACTTGGAGATATCTGTGCTGGTATTAGCCAGTGTGGAAGTGGAGGAAACCCTCTGCCTGGGTTTATTGTTGTCGCAGTATTGGCATTGCTAGAAATAGCATCAGGTCTTGCGGTACTGTTTGTTGTTATTGGTGGCGCACTTCTTATTATTAATTTTGGAAATGAGTCTCAGGCAGATAAGGGGAAAAAAGCAATCATCTTTTCTCTTATTGGTTGGGCGATTGCTCTGTCTTCTCAGGTGATCATTTCTTTCGCTGTTGCTAAGGCTGGGACTATTGATCAGAGTGCACCGCATCTTAGTATCATGAGTGTTACGGTTAATGCAGTTCTCGATATCTTTAATTCTGTATTTGCTCTCATGATGCTTTTCTACGGGTTCAAGCTTGTCATTGCTCGTGGTCAGCAGTCCGAATTGGATTCAGTAAAAAAAGCTCTAACAATGACTATTGCTGGAGCACTAGCAGTGAATCTTTCTTACGCACTTGTACGTGCTACTACCAATATTGGTTTCTAATACTCTGATATGCAATCTCTTCTTACACTCTTCGGCCTCGTAGAAACGGCGTATGCTTCCCCATACTATGGGTATTACTGTAGTGCTCTTGGGACGTATTGTGGAGATGGTCAGTTGTTTATTATCCATTTAGCGGACAGGACTGCAGCCGTTCTTGTCGTTCCGGTTGTTGGTGGAATTGCTGTTGCAGCTGTGATTTGGGCAGCTATAAAAATGATTTCTTCCGGTGGAGATGATTCTGGAAAAGAAGATGCAAAGAAGATTATCCTTGGTGCTGTTATCGGTATTGTTCTAGCAGTGACAGGATCTGCTGTAGTGCACTGGGTTTGTCTTGTGGTGGAGGCGGCTACGAATGCACCAGGTGGTGGTTTGTGTGGATAGACAACAATTAACAGTTAACTATTAGCAGTAGGCTTTGTTGTTGCTACACTAGGCGTATGTCTCGCCAGTACATCACTACGGCTATTGATTATCCAAATGCAGCGCCTCACATGGGGCATGTGCTTGAGAAGGTACTTGCGGATGTCTCTGCTCGTTGGTTTCGTTTACGTGGTGACGATGTGCGATTTCAGATAGGTACAGACGAGCATGGTACCAAGATTCAACGTACAGCAGAGGAGGAGGGGATCAGCCCTAAAGAGTTAGTTGATCGTAATGTTCCATTGTTCGAAGACCTCTACAAACGTCTTAATATCAGCCACGATCACTTCATTCGTACATCAGATCAGGTAGAGCACTGGCCAACAGTACAAGCGCTCTGGAAGAAGCTAGAGGATGCTGGGATGCTAGAAAAGCGTAGTTACACAGGGCTCTATTGCAGTGGATGTGAGCGGTTTATGACGAAGCGTGATCTTGATGAAGCAGGGAATTGTCCTAATCATAAAAAAGCTCCAGAGGAGGTGACAGAAGAGAACTATTTTTTCTTGATGAGTCGCGATACAGATAACCTCAAAAATCTCCTGACAAAAGAATGGGATGGAGAGTCATATCGCATTATTCCAGAAAGTCGTGCACAAGAAACACTTTCGCTTATCGACCAAGGGCTCGAAGATGTTTCATTCTCCCGTCCAAAGTCCTCTCTTAGTTGGGGTGTTCCTGTTCCAGAGGACGACGATCAAACGATGTATGTTTGGTGTGATGCACTGACCAATTATATTTCTGGTCTCGGGTACTTTACGGATAAAGAAGATTCATCATTTTGGAAAGACGCAACAGTTACCCATGTTATCGGTAAAGACATTGCACGGTTCCACGCACTTATCTGGCCTAGTATGCTTAAAAGCGCTGGTGTTAAAACTCCAGATCAATTACTGATCCACGGATTCCTTACAAGTGAAGGAGACAAAATGAGCAAGTCTACAGGGAACGTCGTGGTACCAGATGATGTTCTTGCAAAGTTTGCTGGGAATCCAGATCCAATCCGATTCTATTTAAGTCATGAGATTCCAGTAGGGAATGACGGAGACTTTTCCTGGGAGAGGTTCGAGAAACTTTATAATGCGAAGCTGCGAAATGAACTAGGTAATTTGTTGAATCGAGTATTAGTGATGTTTCAGAAAGAAGGTGGTCAATTACATATAGGATCTGAGAATATTTTGCTTGGTGAGAATACTTGGAAAAAGTATCAAAATTCTATGAATACTTTTAATTTATCAGAAGGATTAGGGTATGCATTTGTGAGAGCTGGAGAGTGCAATAAATATATTGATGATCAAAAGCCTTGGGAGAAGGATCAGGATGCCAAGATTGCTTTATTAAGTGTTTTAGCTGAGACCCTGAGGCACATCTCTCTCATGCTACTTCCATTCATGCCAGATACAGCTCAAAGAATGAGTATTCAGCTTGGGGTGCCCTACTCAGATCGGATGCTGGATAAAGAATTTGTCATCACAGAGGAAATGAAGACATTTGGAGGGCAAAAGGATTGGCAATCTATAGGGGAGCCTAGTATTCTCTTCGCGCCTCTTTCGTAACGAAAACGGGAAAGTCTAGAGAGACTAAAGACCGAAAGCAGTGGCGAGGGGCGATTTATTTCTTTTCACATTCTTATTATGTTTGATCCAATGGCTGATCTTGCAGGTGGTGGTATCGGTGACGATAGCGATCCTGTAGCAACAGAAGACGCTGTATCTACTGAATCTGCACCAAAGCAGGCATCAAGTGGTGGCGGAGGCGGCAAGTTCGCAGATGAACTTCACTCTGTAACTATTCACGCACGTCAGCGTACGTTCTATATCGATCTCAAGGAGAGCAATAACGGTAAGTTCTTTAAAGTATCCGAGAAGAGTCGTGGTGGTCAGAAGACGACTATCATGTTCGATTCAGAAGACCTTGAACCATTTATCAAGGCTCTTGAAGAGATGAGAGAGTTCGTATAAGCGACAATTAACTATTAGCAATTAACAATTAACAATAAAAAGTTAACGGTTAATTGTTAATGGTTAACTGTTATAAATCCAAATTATCTACAGGAATCACGTATCCATTTACATGAGGATTACTGATCATCATAAATAGTACAATCTTTGAGGCTTCTGCTCTGGTAATAGACTGTCCTGGGCGGAATGTTCCGTCATCGTATCCTTCTACAAACTCGTAACTCAGTGCGCTACTTACATATTCTTCGTACCAGTCTCCAGTTCGTACATCAGAGAAACGATCGGAGTAGTCGATATCATCAAATGGCTCTAGTTTGCTAGCGAGGAAAATAATCTTGAGTGCTTCTGCTCTGTTAATAGGAGCATCAGGCTTAAATGTTCCGTCGTCGTATCCATCAACAATGCTATTTTCGTATGCAGTGTAGATGATGCTGCGCTTTAATTTTGTGTCGTCACTTTCTCGTGGACGAGATTTTCTGCGGACATCAGGGAAACTAAAGTCATCAGAATCAATCTCTGCATTAAGAGCAATACAACTGCCAAGTAAGACAATCTTTAAGAGTTCATAACGACTAATTTCTCTGTCTGGTCGAAACATTGCACCTTCTTCTGTCCAATATCCAGAGATGATTCTTGGGCCGTCTTCTTCAATCTTGGTCTCTTGCAGAGGAGTGACGTATGGCTTACTCCAGTGAGTTTCTAGGTCGTGGAGAATCTCTGTGGGCCCTGCGTGGAAGAGGCAGGGGTTTTCGAGTGGGTCTGACCCTAGAGAAACTTCTTTGCCATCTTCTATACCATCTTGGTCGGAATCTGGGTCGTTGATATCTGTTCCTTCTACAAATTCCTCGAGGTTGTTAAGACCATCATTGTCGTTATCTTGACTAGCATCTGCTCTGGTATTTCGTTCTAGGTTGTTCTCTATTTCGTAAGAATCAGGTATTCCGTCACTATCACTGTCTTGTTTGTAGTCACGATCAAGAGGAAATGGATCATCTTTATCATTGATGCCATCGCCATCACTATCAGGGTTTGATCTATCTGTTCCAAGTTGATCTTCTTGTCCGTTGCTGAGTCCATCATTATCGAGGTCGTAGGTCATATCATCAACCCGATTGAGTGGGTCTCTTCCTGCTTGTATTTCTGATCCATCAGCTTCTCCTCCTGCATCAGAATCTGCATTGTATGGATCTGTCTCTCCAGTGTTTACAACACCATCACCATTGCGGTCTTCTTCTGTATTTAAAACACCATCTCCATCAATATCAGTTTCATGTATTTGAGCAGCGCCGGTCATTGGTAGTGCGATAAGCACTAGGATAGTGAAAAACTGTTTTTGCATTCAAGGAAGGGGTGACCAGAGTATACCTTTATGCATGCCCTCTCTGCCATGCCAGTCCTGTCATGGGTTTTTTACCTGGAGGTTGTAGCTGCAGAATGTGTAATTCTACATCTTTGCACTGCACAGGAATAGATTCATCGGTTGCCGTTAGTGACGTTTGTAGTAGTTTGATTTCCTGATTCTTTATCCTCATACGTACTCCAGGCCATGGGACAAGCGCACGCACATGTCTATTGATTTCTTCTGCCGTCATAGTGTTTGCATCAACGTTTCCCATAGAGCGGTTAAGTTTATGGCAGACTGTCATCTCACTTTCGTTCTGTGGGGTTTCTGTTAAGGGTGCATGTAGGGTTTCTATTAAGAGCGCTGCTCCAGCGGTACTAAGTTGATCGTGCAGTTGTGCAATAGTGGTGTCTTGTTCTAGTGGGACGATTGCCTGTGCTAATACTGGGCCTGCATCCAATGCTTTTACCATGCGCTGTATTGTGACTCCAGTTTGCGTGTCTCCAGCAAGCATTGCACTTTGCATTGGGCTTGCACCTCTCCAATGAGGAAGCAGTGATGCATGGAGATTTACTGGGGCAATTTTTGGGACATCAAGAATATCTTGTTTAAGGATTTGCCCATATGCAACGACAACGAGAAAGTCACATTCGATATCATTCAAAGCCATTTTATTAATATCATCAGGTTGATTTATGGGTATTCCGGCCTTAAGAGCTGCTTGTTTTACCGGTGTTGGAAGCACATCTTGTTTTCTTCCTACAGGCTTATCTGGCTGAGATATAACCAGCTTTACCTCAATATCCTCATCAGCGATTAACGCCTCTAGAGAGGGGACAGCAAAGTCTGGTGTGCCAGCGAAAATTATTGAAATTGGAGAATTGGACATTGGAAATAGTATATCGGAAATTAACTTGTAACAGTTAACAGTTAACAGTTAACTGTTAGCGATGGGTAAACGTCCAAAAATGCTGGCATCTGTTGTGCGGGAGGTTGTAGCCCCTGTGCTGCATTCTTGCCCATCAGAGTGCAAGATGGTTTCTATTACTGAGGTGGAAGTTTCGGAGGATTTCTCCTATGCGACGATCTATATATCAGCGTTAGATGCTCAGGAAAAAGCACTAGAATTTTTAGAAAAGGCATTACCCTCACTAAATCACAGTCTTGGAAAAATTCACCGTAATCGTATTCCAGAACTGCGATTTCGCATCGACCCCCGCATAGAACGGGGTGGAAAGGTTGATGATTTATTAAATCTAGAAAATAAGGATTGATGATGTGTTCTTGTCTAGTGCTTCACAAGGAATGCACTGCAAAGTTCTCTCTTCATTTTACGGTCATACCTTACAAGAATTTTTGTGCAATAGAGATCACTAAAACTTCTTCGTTCTTGCAAGTATCATCTTCTCCTTATGGTGAATCATGTTGATATTCGTCAGTGCGCAGATCTCCTTTCCGGAGCATCTCGTATTGTAGTCTTTTGCCATGCCAATCCAGATGGTGATGCCATCGGTTCTCTATTGGGAATGAGCTTGTTATTAGAGTCTGTATATCCTGATAAGACTGTGGCAGTGCTCTGTAAAGATCCTGCTCCAGATACCTTGCAGTTTCTTCCAGGTACAGAGCGCATTACACATGAGCCATTTGCACAAGAGGGTGATGTGCTCGTCTTTTTAGACTCTGCTGAACCAAAACTTACTGGGCTTTTGGAGTCTCATCCAGAACTTTTTGCAGAGACTACGAAGTCAATTAATATCGATCACCATCCAACGAATACGAAATTCGCTACGGTAAATATTATTGATCCTCAAGCAGCTTCTGCATGTGAGATTGTTGTAGAAATTGCTGATGCACTTGGATGGAAGTTTACTTCTGATATAGCTACCTGTCTTTTGACAGGAGTGTATACAGATACTGGAGGCTTGCTGCACAGCAATACTTCTATACAGGTATACCGTACAGTGGCGAGGCTTCTACGTAGTGGTGCAAGGCAGCAAGAAATTGTAAAACATGTCTTTAGAACAGCTGAGCTTTCTACGCTAAAACTTTGGGGGAGAGTTCTAGAGAAGATTTCGATTACTGATGAAGGTGGTGCTGTTTCTGCTGTCACTAAAGGGGACTTTGCGGCTACTGGAGCAGATGCAAGTGCACTTACTGGTGCTATTGATTATCTGAATGCAGTCCCTGGAATGCGCTTCTCCATGATTCTCTCCGAGCGTGATGGCAAGGTAAAAGGCTCGCTACGCACACTGCGTGATGATGTTGATGTCGCAGAAATGGCAGGGAAGTTTGATGGTGGTGGACACAAAAAAGCAGCAGGATTTGCACTACCTGGAAAACTAAAATCAGAAGTACGCTGGAAAGTAGTGGAAGAAGGTGGAGAGTCGTGACGTCGTCACGACTTTACGGTATTACTCTGATTTACTCTCTTCTTCGGGGATTGGCTCAGTAGCAGGATTATCATCCTTTTCTTCTGTAGGTGCAGGGGTTGCTTGGCTGAGCGTTGCAGGTGGCAACTGAGAAGGATCTGTTGTACTTGAAACATCGTCTTTAGTAGCCGGTTCCTCTGTAGCTGTCTCGGGCTCTGTAGTTTCTTCTGAAGCAGCAATGTTTTCTTCTGCTGCTTTTGTTACATCATTTTCACCACGCTCCTCAGCTTGTACTTCTTCTTTTGCTATTTCTTCCGCAGCTTCCTTTGCTGCTTTTTCTGGATTCACTTCGCCAGTGCTATCGACACCCTTTGGTATCAATTCTTCTCCCTTGCGCTTTGCTTTTTCATCGCGCTTCTTTGCTTCTCGTAGTGCCAATACCTCTTCGGGGTTTGTAGTGATAATCATTTCTTCTTGGGGGCTGGCGACGATTTGAATCGCAACGTGTTTGTTTCCAGCGAAGAAGAGTCCTTGACCAACATCAGAGTTAAGAAGGAGATACTTCTCACCATCAGTAAGATAGAAAAGTTTTTGTAGGTTATCTACAGCTGTAGGAGATTGTTTTAGCAGAATCTGCAGAGAGGCGTTGGTAATAATCGGTTTACCAAATGGGGAGTTTACGAAGTCTTCTACATCCTGTGTAATCGTTGTTACTCCGAGGTAGTACTTTCGAGCACGCTTGATAAGTCCGTAGAGAAACCGAGCAGAATCATCATATTGCATCAGGTTCCATGCCTCATCTACCACAAGGAATCTACGTTTAAGTTCAGATCGAATTTCATTCCAGAGGAAGTTTAAGACGATGTACATCGCAATAGGTCGTAGTTGTTCCTCTAGGTCACGAATTTGGAATACTACTACTTGGTTATTGAGTTCTACATTCGTTGGTTGGTCGAAGAGTCCGGCGTAACTTCCTTCGGTGTACTTCTGCAATGTTCGAGCCATATTCTCTCCACCCTCAGTAGTCATAAGCACGTTTACCAGTTCATTCATGGTAGGTGGCTCTATTTTCCCAGCGTCTTCTGTAGTCATATCAATACCCTTAAGTGCGTATGTATCCAAGATAGCTTTATCCAGAACTCCATCTTCTGCAGGCGTTAGTGTTCCGAGCATAATCTTAAACAGTCCATGCAGCGTAATAATCGCAGCGCGTAGGACTTCTCCTGGCAGAGCGTCATCTCCACGTACCGCTTTCGGTAGATCAAATGGGTTGATACGGAAGCTGCTTTGTAGCGAGAGGGGGACAAAGGTTCCGCCAACTGTCTTACAAAGGTCTACGTATTCATTTTCTGGATCGATAACAAAGATATCTGTTCCGAACATCATTGCTCTTAGAATCTCGAGTTTCACGGCAAAGGATTTACCAGCACCCGAGGTAGCAAACACAGTAGCGTTAGCATTCGGGAGATCGAATCTATCAAAGATCACTAATGAATCGTTGTGTCGGTTGATACCGTAGAGAATTCCATGGTCATCTGTAAGATCGCTTGAACTAAATGGAAAACTTGTCGCCATCGGAGATGTATTCATGTTTCGGTTAATCTCTAGTTCATCAATAGCAAGAGGTAGTGTTGATAGCCATCCATGTTCCATTTGGAAGAATGCTGGCTTGGTGAGTACAAGCTTTCCTCCCAACAGAGACTCGACATCTGTCTGAAGCTTTTTCAGCTTGATCTCATCATCGGCATAAATCGTTATGTACATTCCAAACTGATAGAGCTTCTCTCGCCCACGAGCCAAGAGGTCTCGTAGCTCTTCTGCATCTTGTAGAGCAGCTTCGAGTGTCGGATCACGCACAATTCCACGCTGTTCTAGGATACGAATACTCGATCGCATTTCTGCCACCTTCTTTCGCAGCATTTTCATGATTACCTTGTTATCACTAGGGTAGATGAATTGTGCGATATCCATTTGTGCATCAAAATTAATCGCCTGACTCAACCAGTTTGGAAAGATGTAGTTAGGCCAGTTGTAGACGTAGAGTGTTCGAGCAAATTGATCGTTTAGCATTAATTCCATGGAATGTACTTCCATGCCTGCAGGAGCAATAAGGTCGAGTGTCTTTTGTAGTCCTTCCTCGTAGTAGCTAATCGCTTGTTGCTCATCTGCTGTAAGGTTACGTTTTTGCGCAGCCTTCAAAGCATTTGTAGACTTCTTGTGTAGTCCGAGCAAGTCGTCGAAAGCTTGTACTAGCAGAGAAGTAGAGCTTGGAGCCTTTGGTGTTTTGTTTGTTTTTGGTTCCATAATTTGGAGAGACTCATTTCGTCTTGAAATCTATTAATTATAGCACAAAACAAGGTTTAGCTCAATATCGCAGTACTCAACATTGACAGATATCTTATCTGGTTTATAGATTACTCAAAAATACTTTTGCCCTTCCGCTTCTTCCAGCTTTTGCCTTTTTCAAGGATATTAAAGTCAGCAATACCAGGGACATCGATCACTCTTAGCCCAGCGACAAGTATTTCGCGGTTTACTTCTACTGCTTGAACCCGTTGAGCTGCAACTTTTAACAATGTGTCAAATCGATCTATCATATCGCCAGATTGATCCTCTTTTGTCGATATTTCTGCATAAGAAACGTTAGCTTCGGATAACTGCTCCTCTAATTCGGATGCTGTCCCATAGTCTGTTATTTTAAGGGCATCACGGAGATCTCCTTCTATGGTTCGTACCTTTTTTTGAGATTCCTTTGCCTTGGTCTTTTGCGTCTCATGCAAGGCGCTAAGCTCAGTGATTTTCCTTTCGGTGAGCACACCAATATTTCGTAGAGACTGAGTATAGCTGTCTAAGGTACTGACACGATCTGTGCTGCGATTCAGCGTATCGATAATATCAACTTGCAATATATCTCCCACTTCTCTCAGGAGAGCAAAATTCTCATCAGATGTACTATTTGTCTGCCCTTTGAGTATGTTACCAATGGCTAGCATTCCATCTTCTGCGCTTTGCACAGAGAGAAAGACACCTTGAGATGTATAGAGACCAGTAAAGACGCCAAGTAATCCACTTGGACGGTTATTTTGTAGAGATCTCTTCGCAATAATATGCATGATAGAAACGGATGTTTTCGCTCCACTTACCTGCAATTCCACAGGTTCTTCTTTTGATGAGCAGGCCACCAGAAGAAGACAGGGGATTAGAGTTGCCGCAATTGATACATTTCGCAGTATCATCATAATATTCTAGCGTTTTTATTGTTGAATAACAATAGAGTTCAAGAAGTGACTCTATGAGTACAAAATATGCACGCTACTTAGGGTGGACGATTGTGCATACATTTTGTGTTCAAGACATGTACATAATCTGTATGCAAGATCAAATATTGTTTTCAAGTGGTAATGATAACTATTAGTGTTACAGTTACCGTAAATACATGAGTAGCAGACTTGATCACTCACCCAAAAAATTTCATGTTTTCTTCCCTCTCCACCACGGTCCAAAAAGCACTCGAGGCGGAGTACGGTATTGGTGACATTGTTGTGGGCTGGGAGAGGCCTCAAGAGGCTGCTCATGGAGACCTAGCAACACCTGTTGCATTACAAATTGCAAAGAAGGCAAAGAGCAATCCTAGAGAGATCGCTGAGACAATTGTTGCAGCTCTTTCTTTGGAAGATGTAGTAGAGAAAGTAGAGGTAGCAGGTCCTGGATATGTGAATGTATTTTTGACAGCAGATGCATTGATAGCTGCACTCGCACAGACACGTGAAGCATGTACCGCAAAAGTAAAGCGTGAGAATGAGGCACCATTTGTTTTTGATTATTCACATCCAAATATTGCAAAGCCTCTCGGTCTGCACAATGTCCTTTCCACTGTTATTGGCCAGTCGCTCATTAATGTGTACCGTCACTTAGGATACAATACTGTTTCTGTTAATCACATAGGAGACTGGGGTACGCAGTTTGGAAAATTAGCTGTCGCTGTTGAGAGGTGGGGGGATAAGCCTGTCGAATCATGTTCAGTTGAGGACCTTCTTGCTTTGTATGTTCGTTTTCATGAAGAAGCAGAGAAGGATGCATCTATCGAAGATGCAGGCCGTGATGCATTTCGAAAGCTGGAAGAGGGGGATTCAGACCTGAGAGTGTTCTGGCAAAAAGTTGTGGATATTACTATGAAAGAAATGGAGTCCATGTACGAGCGACTTCATGTATCCCTAGATCACACACTTGGTGAGAGTTTCTATGAAGACAAAATGCAAACTATTATTGAGGAAGGAAAGGAGAAGGGGGTTTTCAAGGAAGGGGAGAATGGAGCACTCATTGTTGAATTTTCAGAGGAGAGCAATATGCCTCCTGCAATAGTCGTAAAGGCTGACGGAGCCACTATTTACCTTACTCGGGATCTCGCGACCATCCTCTATCGTATTACTACGTATAAACCGCAAGCGATCCTTTATGTTGTAGATGTGGCTCAGTCTTTATATTTTAAGCAATTATTTACTACAGTTGAGCAATTAGGGTGGGATCTCCCAGAACTTGAGCATGTTGTATTTGGACGAATGCGGTTCCCGGATAGTGAAGGTATGAGTACGCGAAAAGGGAATACTCTGAAATTAAAAGAAGTATTAGATGAAGCTAAAAAACGAGCCTCTGATGTTATCAAGAGCCATGGAGATAAAATTCAGACAGATGATCCAGACGCCCTAGCGGAAATGATGGGACAGGGGGCATTGGTTTATGGTGTTCTCAGTCAAAACAGAAAGATGGATATGACATTTGATTGGGATAACGCACTCAGTTTTGATGGAAACAGTGCACCCTATTTGCAGTACACCCATGCTCGAGCTCGATCGATTGTAGAAAAAGCAGATGGCTCTAACCAGCCGCAAAAAATCGAAGAGCTCTCAGAAAAAGAACGACTTCTTCTTAATACATTACTGCAATTTGAACGTGTACTTGAAGATGCTAGGAAAAGTCATATGCCCCACACTCTCGCCAATTATTTATTTGAACTGTGTCAGGACTACAACACGTTCTATAACGATACACCGATTCTTAAAGCGGAAGAACCTGCTAGAGCGTTTCGTGTACATCTCACACAGTTAACGGCAGACGTCCTTAAGACGGGTGCCGGACTTCTTACTATCTCTGTTCCAGACCGTATGTAATTATGGCTTACTATTCTACCGCTCGCCGGTCCTCCACCCCTCGTCCTTTTGTTGCATTTCTTCTCGTTGCTTCATTCGGAATATTGTTTGCGGGATGTGGAGGAGAAGAGAAGGCAGAAATTCCACAAGCGGATGAATTTTCATTTACCGCAGAAGATCTTGCTCGTGTAAAAGAGCTTGTCGGAAACGGAACAGGAGCATTTGTTCCTCGGTTAGAACTTGCTCCAGAAGAAGAAGGTGAAGGAGGTCCTCCAGTTATTGATGTCGGATCTATCGATAAGTTTAACGCTATGCGTACAGGATCAGACGGTGCACAGGATATGTTCCGTGTTACAAATGCATTTTTGAATGTGCGTAATGCCCCTAAGGTAACTGCTACGCAGATTGGCCGTTTGGATCGTAGCGAATCTATACAAGTATTAGAGTTTGTTGATGCTGCATGGGCCAAAGTTTCCTATAACGATACGGAAGGCTATGTTTCTTCTCGTTACATCAGCAAGCTTGTATCAGAGATGCAACTCGCAGAAGAAAAAAAGAAATATGAAGGTATGTATTTTGTAGACTTTGGATTCCTTAATGTTCGTAAGGACCCGGATGCTAACAGTGATAAGCTTGGTGAACTTGCTGGCCAGAGTTTTGTGAGGCCGCTTACGAAAGATGAAGTATGGGCACGCATTCCTTTTAATGATGGAGATGGGTACATTGCAGAGCAATATCTCTCTCCATTCTTGCCAAACTTCTTAGTGCGCCAAGGATCTTTTAACTTGCCTGTTTTGCACTACAGGCTAGCCAATGAAGGTGTGCTTACTGTTATGCCAGAGCACATTCAGGCACTAAAAAGTGGAGGATACACGATATGGACGATGAGTGACCTCTATCAGCTACTCTTAAAACAAGAAGAGAAAGACGTTCGACTGGACCCTAATACGGTTATTCTTGCTGTTTCTGATATTTCTGCTGGTAACGTACAGGAGGTATCTGATGTTCTGCGTAAGAGTGGTATTGATGCCACGCTCTTTCTTAAGGGGCAGCAAATTGGAAGTGCTATAGATCAAAAACACCTTATGACGCTTATTGCTAACGGACATGACTTACAGTCTGCAGGGCACACTGGAGATGATTTACGGTCTCTTACGAATGCTCAAGTAGAGTTAGAACTCTCTCAGAGTAAGCAGCTTCTTGAGGGTATTACAAAGAAGAAAGTTATCGCTGTTGCCTATCCACTTGGAGGTGTAAACGACCGCATCGCTCGAAAGGCAGCGGAGGTAGGATACTTACTAGGACTTTCTGCAGCACCAGATGCAAGTTTCGAACGAACACAACTACTCCGTATGCCTAGCTTTACGATAAAGGCATCCACTTCATCCGAAGATCTCCTCTCTTTGGTTTCGCAGTAGCGGCCACGGGGAAATACGTAACTCGCCGAAGAGACGGTCGCAAGATCGTCTTTTTGGTATAGCTATTTTACTTTAAAGTTCGGCAACTGATTGAAAATACCTTCTGTTCCTTTGGTTGTTGCTTCAAATGCTTGTTCTGCTGCCACTTTGGCGATCTTGGCCATTACTTCGTCACCATGCAGGTAGAAGTAATACATTCCATACACAAATGCGATTGCAGGGATGATAGCGAGCGCTCCCTTAAAAGCTCCTCCCCACATACGCAGTCGGTCACGCTTGTCCATGCGAGCTAGGTGGTTGATGATGATATCTAGCTTGTCTTCTGATTTAGCCATAGGAAGTTTAGAATCCGCGGCGCCACTTACGGTAATTTTCGAAGGCGCGTGTGAGATAGTACCGTGAATTTACAGGAACGTCCATGCAGTGGGTTAGCTCTAGGAGCTCTCCGCCAAATCCACGCTTAAAGAGTGTGACTCCAGCAAAGGGATGTTTCTTAACTCCCTCTGGTGCTATTCCCCAGAAGCTATACATATGGTCTCCACGCTTGAGGGCATCTTGAATCGCAGTCCATTGCAAAAGATACGATGCGGGGATCTTTCTGTGTTTATGTGTACTCGCTCCGTGGTGGTAGCTTGTTTCTCCGTAGGCGTGCATATGGATTGATGATGCTATGACTTCACCTTCGTAATGTGCCTGGTACATTGTGCATTCACCTCTAGCAAAGAAATGTTCTACTTGGGATTTAAAGAACGTATTTGTGTACGGAGTAAAGCTATGTCTCTTGCGTGTCTCTTCGTGGAGCTCGATAAATGTATCAAGGTCCTTAAGAGGGTCTTCTGATCTTTTGATAGTCACGCCGTCTTTCCCTGCTCTGCGAATCAGATTTCGTGTGTTCTTCCGCATATTCTTTAAGATCTCTTCTTCTGATGTGTTTTTAAGATTGATGTACCAAATATGTTCTGCGAGGAGATGATGTGGAGCAGGTACAGATCCTGGAATTGGATCAGTCTCTACTTTCCAAAAAGGGCTAAGTCGAATGAAGCAACATTTGTGCTTAATAGCCTCTTCTTTAAGAACATCAATCAGTTGGGTCACTGATTCTCCATTATTGATGATAGGTCCGTAGGGTACGACCAAATGTTTCCCTCTTCGTGCATTGATCACCAGTGCTTGGCAGATTCCCTTGAGCTCATTTCCTTCACGCATTTCGAGTCTGATAGGCTCTTCTCCGATATCACGATAAACTTCTCCCATAGTCCAGCTTTGCATAAAAGGACTGTATTTCTGCTTAGAGAGAAATGCATCCCACTGTGCTTGATCTTGTGCGTTAAGAATCTCCATCGTCAGCCATAGTAGCGGAAGATCCTAGTTCGGACTGCAGGATTGTTATCAGTTTTTTTGCTTGTTTCTCTGTCATCGTAGGGTGTATTGGGAGCGTTAGTATTTGATTCGATAATCTCTCTGCCTTTGGGCAAGATCCTGGGATATATCCTACTGCCTCTTGGTTTACTGTTCTTGGACAAATGGAAGATCCCGTCCATCCATCATCAAGATAGATGTTCTTTGTTTTGAGTTTTAGGCGAATCTCATCTGCGTTTTGAACAAGTAGTGGAAACTTTTGGAGAGGGAGATGTGTATCAACACCTGCGGGAATATTCCAATTATATTCTTTGGCAGCTGCATAGTATATTTCGGTGAGATGTCGGCGATGGTTATTGAGGCTATGAAACTGCTTGAATTCAAAATAGACAAGTGCACAGAGACTACTTGGCATGCGCTGTATAGAAGGAGGTTGATATCCTGCCTTTTCTTTTTTGGTAATAACAGGTGCAAGCATGTGGCTTTTGGAAGCCAAAACCAGAAGTACTTTTCCGATACCTATTCCATACAACGGTCTACAGAATGCGTAGATCAGTGGGTAAAGTAAAAGTCTTTTTACCGTGATCCAAGAGAGTTCCTTTGCATCACGCTCTTCTTTTTGTAGGAGGTCTGCTACTTCGGTATTTTTTGAAATGATGCTTCCACCACTTACTCCAGAAGCAGCTTTATCTCGTCCGAAACTTAGCATCAGAAAGTCGCTGTACTTTCCAATGACTTTTGGTCCTGTGACATCTGGCAAAATATGAGCGCAGTCCTCGATAAGGAGAATGCCTTTTTGCTCTGTCATCTCTCGAAGTCTTTGCATATCCACTACGATTCCAAAGGTGTGTTGTACAATGATTACTTTTGTCCGAGGAGTGATTCTGCCTATGATTGCATCGAGATCAATGTTGAGAGTATCAAGATTTACTTCGGCAAATACAGGTGTAAACCCTGCTGCATGAATAGCATTAGGTAAAGCAACACAGGTAAATCCCTGAATGATGATTTCACTACCACGGTCTATAGGTAACGACCGTAGTAATGCCAGTAGTGCGTCACGTCCTGTGGCAAACAAGCTACAACGTGCGTCAAACCAGAGTTCTAATGTACTGCGTAGCTTCTCTCTTGTGGGTCCTTTTCGCCATCTCCAGAACATACAGAGCTGCTTAAGGCTCTGGGCAAGGTATTTAGGTGTAACGTGAGGGCCGAATGTATGGTGGATAGGAGAGAAGAGGATAGTGGAAAGAGTTACGAGTTACGAGTTACGAGTTGATCAATTTGCTTTTTACCAATGCGACCTATGCAAAGCAGAAGGTCTCCTTCGGATGTTTTGGCTATGTCTTTGCTTATGTACTCAACGGTGCCATTGAATCCTTCATCAAAAGATCGCATGCCATGCTTGCCTGTAAAAATAGCACGATCCACGATGCCATTACTAGCAGCGCCAAGTTCTCTATGGATACGATCTTCATCCTTGCCAAGTTCGATAAGACCAGGGGTTATAAGAATCTTTTGCGCTGCAGGCTGACTCTTCGCCCATGCAAGGCTTGCACGAAAGCTCTCTGGACTTGCGTTATGTGTATCATCCAAAATAGTGATACCTCGCTCTTTACGAACAGAAAATGTGTGATGCGGTGGCTCGAATGACTTGAGTCTTGCCGATGCAGATGGAAGATCTATTCCCAAAGATTGTGCGACAGCTATGGCAAGCAGGATGTTTGTGACGTTATGGGTTCCATGTAAATGCAAAGAAAACTCCTGCTGAGCAATGCGGAAGCTGATACCGTCTCCTTTTTCTTCTATATCAAATGCTTCAAGGTCTGCATGTCCTCCCGTTCCTATTGTTGTTGTGCGACACGCACACTTGTCGATCATGCTTGCGCAGAGCGAATTATCCCCATTGAGGAATGCGTTTCCATCCTCTGGAAGACACTCTAATAATTCTCCTTTTGCTTGGCATAGTCTCTCTTGAGATCCAAACAGTGCAACGTGTTGTGTTCCAATAAACGTGACTACTCCTATTTTTGGTTTTGTAATTTGGCAGAGCTTTTTAATTTCTCCAATTTTGTAGGCTCCCATTTCTACAATAATGATAAGTTCATCATCTCGGCTTCGCTTGGGTAGCTCTTTGAGAAGCCACTGTGATACACCCATTTCGGAGTTTACGTATGCAGGGGTATACAAAACATTTCTACTTTTAAGCATATGGGCAATGAGTTCTTTGGTAGTAGTCTTTCCTACAGATCCGGTGATGCCTATCACTGTCGCATTGGTAAATTCGCATCGAAGCTTTGTAGCCTTTTTCATAATGCGATCTTTCATAAGCCAATCAATGGGTAGAAACAGTGTCCACGCAATGAGTAGTATGAGTGGTTGCAAAAGAGGAATCAGAACTATTAACCAATAACCATTAACCATTAACCAATAACCAATAATTCCTGTAATAATAATTGAGAGGACGAAAAGTATTTGTGCCTTCATCGTCCATACGGGATAGCGTTGCTTCTTTGATCCTATCTGCAATACAGAGAGTGCTGCGAAGCCAGCAACTGCAAGCTCTACGTTTTGTAATGCTATTCCTATAACAAGGATAGTTGGACGTACTATTCCGAAGAGTTGCCGTAGCCATCCTGCAGATCGTAGATGCTCCTTTATCCTATCAATGCGCCATTCTTTTACCTGCCAGAGACCAGTAAATGTGAGAAGCGGAGAAAGACATGCAACGAAAGCAAGGCCAGCAATAACTAAGGGGTTCATAGCGATATTATACTCTATGAAAGCCGTGATTTAATGATTTGCGCTATTTCTTCGGCTTTGTCTCTATGGACTCTATGATGGATATCTTTGTATGTATGAAGCTTTGCATTCGGGATTTCTGACTCCATGATTTTAGCATCACCGTATGGCGTCATGCCATCTGCGGTTCCCCAGAAGAGGTCTGTAGAGACAGTAATTTCTTTTAGCTTTGATCGTAGATTTTCTTGTGTAACGAGAATGAGTGTCTTGCGCATAACATCAGAAGCTTTTTCGTAGTCGTGTACGCGGACAAGTTTGTAGAGCAACTTCTTTCCAAGTGGTTCGAGTTTCTTGAGCCCTGGAATGCTGAAGATTATTTTTCCACCCTTAGCGAGCGTCAATCCAATAACGCGTTTGAAGTGTCGTGGGTGACGAATTCCAGCTGAAGCACAGAGGAATAAGTGAGTTGGTAGTTGATAGTTGATAGTTGGTAGTTTTTTTGTGACGAGTTTGATAGCAATTCTACCGCCATGAGAGTGGCCGAGGAGATACCAGTTGTCGGTGATCGGTGATCGGTTTTCAGTAAGCCATTGGAGTACCCAGTCTGCATAGTCATCTACATTCATTGGCTCTTTGGGTTCTGGTTCGTCGCCAAACCCTGGAAGGTCTGGTGCAATAACTTCAATATCAGATCCTTTCAATGCTTCGCTCAATTCTGTAAATGACTCCGTAGAGCCGCCCCATCCATGTAGACAAAGAAGAACAGGCTTGCTCATTATTTGAGACGGAGAAGTTGATTGATTTCACCGGCAACACGGTTTGGATGTGGCACTTGGTCGATAATAGCATTTGCATCAGTTGTTATCGTACCTCCGGTATCGAACCAGAGATTCCAAATAATAATAGTACTTTGAAACATGCAACTGGGTTTTACTCCCGATTCTATTGTATGTACGAGATCTTCATGCTTATGCGCAATGCGCTTGTATCCGTGCACAAAGAGGATCATTACAGACAGTGATACAGCTTGAATTGCGATGAATTCAAATATGAGCATGGGGGTACTATACCGTATTTCTTTTCTCTTTTTGTTTGAATATCTCTTGATTTCACTACTATATGGCGCATGAACCTTCAAGATGACCTCTCTCCAGGCGAACATCTCCCTGAGACATTTAATGTCGTGGTGGAAATCCCTAGTGGATCCCAGAATAAGTATGAATATGATGCAGATCTGGGCACGTTTAAGCTAGATCGTGTGCTGTTCTCACCGATGCATTACCCAGGAGATTACGGATTTGTTCCTCAAACCCTCTTTACTGATGGGGATCCTGTAGATGCCCTTGTTTTGGTTACATTCCCTACTATGCCTGGAATGGTGATAGAAGTGCGTACCATTGGTGTTTTGGAGTTTATTGATGATGGAGAAGAGGATCACAAGCTGCTTTGTGTTCCAATAAAAGATATCCGATATAAGGATATGATGAGTATGAGTGATATCGCAGAGCCGTATCTCAACGAAATTGCCCATTTCTTCAAAGTGTATAAAGAGCTAGAAGGAAAGACTGTGGAGGTAAAAGGATGGCATGGAGTAGACGAGGCAAAGAAGATCCTTATGGATTCTATAGAGCGCTACAATCAAAAGAAGTCTTAAATTAATGTATGTTTGGTGCCACGGGACAGAATTGAACTGTCGACCTCGGGCTTATGAGTCCCGCGCTCTAACCAACTGAGCTACCGTGGCATAGGCCAATTATGCAGCAATTTCTTCTAAGGTTGAAGTCTAAACTAGAGAAATAATCTCTAAGAAATCGCATACATCAATCCAATACCTACAATCATCATCGTTAATTGGATAGCTGCGTTTTTAAGCTTGGTGTCTTTGTGGAGCTCAGGAATTAAATCTGATCCTGCAATGTAGAGGAAGTTTCCTGCGGCTAGAGGCAACAGAACCATTTCGATTCCTTCAACAGACTGTGCAGCCAATAGTACGATAGCCACTCCTGCAAATGCAGTAAGAGCAGAGAAGAAGTTAAATAGTAGTGCTTTGGTTTTACTCATTCCACTGTGGATAAGCACGGCGAAGTCGCCGAGTTCTTGTGGAATTTCGTGGAGGAGTACAGCGATAGTAGTAGAGATGCCAACAGGGATAGATACGAGGTACGCGGTAGCGATCAGTATGCCATCTAGTACGTTGTGTACTGCATCACCCATAATAACAAGTGGACCGACAGGATGCACATGTGTCGCACATTCGATATCGTGGCAGTGGTGCCAGTGGATAAATTTTTCAATGACAAACGAAAGGAGAATACCGACGAGCACCCAAGCAAGATTTTCTTGATGACTCTCAATAACTTCTGGAATCAAATGTAAAAAGACGTTTCCAAGCAATGCACCTGTAGAAAAGCTTACGAGGACCATCAGCATTTTTTTGAGCAGATCTGTTTTAAATGACAGAAAAAATACCCCTGCAAGGGAAACCAAGCTGACAATAAAGACGCTAAGGAAGGTGTACTGGATTGAGCTCATAGTTCCGGCATTCTAGCAGTTATTTCGCATGCTTCTCTACAAAAGCCTTCATATTTGCCCGTTCTTCGTTTGTAGGTTTTGGAAGCTCTGCTCCTATGCTCCAATACTTTCCATCGTGATACAGTAAGGGGCTTTTGTCCTTATCGTGGAATGTCGACTGTACTTCGCCAATAAAAACTGTGTGGTCGCCACGAACGACTTGCTCAGTTAGTTTGCACTCCATAATAAGGGCAGATCCATCTACAAGCAGAAGATCAAAGTGCTTTCCATCCGAGAAGGTAAATCCCATATCTTTTAATGCTGATATTTTATTCACCTTTTTTCCTGATGACCCTCCAGCGAGGCTCGAAACAGCTGTTTGCTCCACCGAGGCAATACAGACGCCAAAGTATTTAGATTCTGCAATGTTCTCGTGAGTCGCTTTTCCAGATGCTATAGAAACGGCGATAAGACCTGGGTCATACGAGATTTGATAGGTCCATTCTGCAGACATTATGTTATGGCCATGCTTACCATTACTAGTAATAAGCCCTACGTTTGTCACGAAAGGTTCTCTCGCTGGGCTTCCGTATTTTAGATCCATGTACATATTGTAGCGCAATCCATTCTGACGTACTATTGAGCTGAATTTCTTTTCCCAATCAATTATGAAAAAACTTATCGCACTATTCGGTTCTGTCGCACTGCTCTCTGCATGCACATTTACTGTAACAACAGATATGCAGAAGGATGACGAATCTGATGACACTGTTCCTGCCGAGGAGGTTATGGAGGAAGGTGCTCCAGAAGAAGTTCCTGCAGAATTACCAGCAGAAGAAGATGATGGTACTGTAAATGGTGAGACGAATGAGGATGCAGGAGGTGATGGGACTAACACTGTTGGAGGCGAAGCTGGAGAAGGGGACGCTGCAAGCTCCGAAGCTGCAGCAGAAGATGAGACTAGTTCCGAACCCGTTGCTGAGTAATGAAAAAATCTCTTTTAATTCTGGCCCCCGTACTGTTGCTCACTGCGTGTGAACGGCAGTACGAACAGAATCCTGACCCCAACCACACGCATGCAGACTTTGCCGCGTGGGTTGAGGGGGAGAAAGAAGATTTCTCTGGAGATGAGTTTATGTCAGGCTTAGAAGATGATCATGACCATGAGCACAATTACCTTCATGATTATCTCCATATGCATGATAAAATTGGACATGTCGTTCATCGACATAAGCCTGGAGAGACATTAGAATCTTTCTTTGATTCACTGAACTATGTATTTGATAACAAATATACCTGGCGCATGTTTGTGAATGAAGAAGAGGTGGAGTTTGACCTAGAGTATGTGTTTAAAGATATGGATACTGTACTTTTCACGACATCAGCCGGAAGTGCTGAGGTGCTTTCTCAGGTAGAAGCATTAACAGATGATGCATGTCGCTACAGCAAAACATGCCCATGGAGAGGAGATCCTCCAGCAGAAAATTGCATCGCAGACCCTGCGGTTCCTTGTGTTGTTCCGGAGGATGATCTCTAGTTTACAACGAGAAAGAGATCTCTGTAGACGATGTAACTAATGTAGGCCACGTATCCAGCGAGGAGAACTCCTCCTTCGAATTTATTAAGGATGTAGTCCCTTTCTTGTTTCCACCAAAGTAACACTCTGTGGTGGAGTCCTCCATTGTGAATAAGGAAGAAGAGAAGGGCAGTACAACCAACAACAACGAGGAGGTCTACGTTGAGCGCTGGCTTAAATGGGAGTGGCTTGATAGCTGCTGAAATTCCGAGAATCCAAAAGATGTTAAAAATGTTGGATCCAACGATATTTCCAATAGCAATGTCGGTCTTTCCTTTTCTTGCTGCAACTATAGAAGCAGCAAGTTCTGGCAGTGAAGTACCAAGAGCAACAACTGTAAGACCAATAAGAGCTTCGGATAGGCCAAATATTGCAGCGATTGCCTTTGCACCTTCTACAGCAAGATTACCTCCGACACCAAGGCCGAGGAGTCCTATAGAAAAGAGAAGCCACGCTTTGCCCAGTGGCATCTTTGGTTTTGTATGACCATCTTCTAGAGTGGTGCTCCCGTTTAGCCCAAACGTGTAATACATGAAAATAATAAAGAAGCCGAGGAACGCCAATCCGTCACTTCTACTAAGTTCTGATTGTGCATATCCATCGACAAGCATGTCATTAGCCATTATCAGCAGCGTGATAGATGCCAAGAGCATAAATGGAATCTCTTTCAGTACAGTCGATCTTTGTACGGCTAGAGGAGTTATGAGTGCTGTGATTCCCAAAATAAGCATGGTATTAGAGATATTTGAACCAACGATGTTACCAATGGCAATATCAGCGCTTCCTTGGAAGCTGGCTATGATGTTTACAATCAGCTCCGGTGCTGATGTTCCAAAGGAAACAACAGTCAGACCAATCATTAAATCACTCAGACCAAAACGTCTTGCAATAGAACTCGCTCCTTCGACAAGCCAATCTGCGCCCTTTATCAGTAGAATGAATCCGCCGACGAGGTAGATAAGAGGCATAAGCATCAACGAAAGTGTACAAGAGGAAAGTGGAAAACGGAAAAAGATTGGTATGCGCTTGCGAACAATGTGGCAATTGCTCAATATATTGCTTGAATATGTCAGATCAAAAAGATCCAGTACCGGCGCAAGATGATGAGCTTGCGAAGCTCAAAGAGCTTGCTGCACGCGCACAAGCGGATTTGCAGAATGCGAAGGCTCGTATGGAGAAAGAGGCCCTAGAGATCAGAAGCTTTGCTATGCAGGGGCTTATTGAAAAGCTTTTACCTACAATCAGTAACTTTCAAAGGGCGTTCGAGCATCTTCCAGAAGACCTAGCAGAACATGACTGGGTTAAAGGGTTATACGCTACAGAGCAACAGTTGATGGCAGATTTACAGTCAGTGGGTTTGAAAAAGATTGAATCGATGGGGCAGCCAGTAGACCCTCAAATGCATGAAGTGCTGCAGGCTGCAGCGGGAGAGAAGGATATTGTCGTTTCTGTTCTCGAAGAAGGATACGAATTAAACGGCAAGGTGATTCGTCCTGCGAAGGTTGTTGTCGGTAATGATGAATAATTAATGGTTAGAGACCAGCAATGTAAACGCTTCACCCTTTTCTTCGAAGTCTTTAAACATCCCGTAACTAGGGGACGCAGGAGATAGTAGACAGATATATCCATCAGGAGTGGTGTCTTTTGCGATCATTACAGCCTCTTCCATTGATGAAGCCTCGTGAACTATAATTTCTGATCCTGTAACAGCATTACCAATACGTGATCCACTTTCTCCCATCAGAATAACGTGATCTATTTTAGAGGCACTGATAACTTCGCCGAGCTGCGTAAAGTCATTCCCTCGGTCTTGCCCGCCAAGGATGATAGTTTTTACGTTTGGGCTAAGAGCATGGATGGCAGCGATCGTAGACTCGGGAGTGGTAGAGATGGCATCATCTACCCAGGCAATACCACTGTGCTTGCCGATATTTTTGAGTCTGTGTGGAAGGCCATCAAATTTTTGTACTGCCTTGATGATCGTTGCATCATTTATGCCAAGATGCCTCGCTACTTTTGTGGCTGCAGCGATATTAAAGAGATTGTGCGTGCCAACAAGCTTGGTATCAATGATAGCAACAGAGGAGTCATCTCCTGTGTATGGAACTTTGGAGCCCGAAGAAGTCTCTGCTATTTCTTTGGCACCTTCGGAGTCTGCGTAGTAGAACACCGTATCGTCTACCGATTGGTGGGAGCAGATATTCTTCTTTGCTTCTTTATAGTTTTCCAACGATCCGTGGTAATCCAAATGTTCAGGGAAAAATGAGGTTACCACTGCTATCTGAGGACTGCGTTTTAGTTGCATGAGTTGGTAGCTGCTGAGTTCTACAACGACAAACGATCCAATGTTATCAATGTGAGCAATAGCTGCGTCACCAATATTTCCTACGAGTGATACATCTTTTCCAGCTTCTTGTAAGATTACATATATCAAACTTGCTGTTGTGCTTTTCCCCTTGGATCCCGTCACGCCGATCACCGTAGTGAGGGGATTAATTGAGTCGAGAAAAATTTGAGTAGAATTTGTAAGTAGGGCGTTGGGCGTAGGGCGTAGGGCGTAGGGAGGAATTCCTGGAGATTTGATCAGTACATCAAACTTGTCCAAATTTTCTAGCCAGCCTTCTCCTAATTGTTTCCAGTGCTTCGGATTTTGGATTTCTATTTTTGGATTTGCATCAGCGATTGTTATATCGCTTTCAGGTGCATACTTCTCCAGTGCTTCTACCGTGGCACGCCCCTCCCGTCCGTAGCCGAGCATGCAGACTGTCTTGCCATTGAGATCTCGTATATTCATGACTGCTCGAGGTACATCTGCATTACGGGTGTGTCATCAAAATCTCCACGCGCTTTTATCATCTCAAAAGCCTCTTTAGTTTCCTCTGGGGTACCAACACACTCAAATGGTTTAAAGCCTTCCAGCCCTAGTAGCTGCTTAAACAGGGGAATCGTAGATGCATTTTCGAAGATATTCTTTTCAAATATCTTTTCCACACTGTCTCGTTTAAGATGGGCAGCCATCAGGGCAAAAACAAAGGTGCACTTGGGGCATGTTCCACACCATCTCTCTTCGAGATGCTCACCAGCAACTCTCCAGTTTTTATTGCAACTAGTTGTGCAGGCAAAGTAATGAGGGAGCTTGGCAAATTCGGCTGCAATCTCTAACTCTGTCATATCGCGTAGTTTACTAAAGTATTTGAGGTTTTCATTTATATATTTCTTGATGTATCTATCAAATGACTTTTCAAACTCTTCGCCTTTGCTCCACTGATGATTAATTTTTTTTCCAAGATATTCAATATTGCCTTCACTCGCACTTTTTTCATTACTCATAATTATCTCATCAAATCCATATATTTCTGCGATGACAACTGCGAGGCAGGAGAGATATGCAGTAATAGGGATATGACCATTGAGTGCTCCTTGTTCGTTCATTTCAAAAAGCTTACGTGGCAGTTTTCGTTTTATAGTAATACAGGGAAGTCCTGTGACACTTACAATATCATCAATCAGAGGATGAGCTCCCATACGAAGCAGTGTGATGTCTCTACCTTCTGCACGTAGTTTTTCTATGGTAACTGTGGAATCTTTTCCTCCACCAATAGGGACAAGTACTTTCCCGGTTGATGGTCTATCAGGTTGGTTGTCGGTTGTCGGTTGTCGGTTATCGGTGATAGGAAAATTGATCAATCCCCGAAAATCAACCTTGTTCTCATAGAAGAATTCTCCAAGACCATTTTCGTAGAGTGTATTCCAGAAGGAGGCTTGATCTTCATTTAATATTCCAGACCGCACCTCTATATTTTTAGGGCAACAGGTTTTGTAGTAACTTGTTCCTCCAGCTAGATGTAGAGCAAAGAGTGCTTGGCCTATAGTATTCAGCGCTATCCCTTCTGTAGGGATCTCTAGGACCTCCGTAAATTGCATTTCATCATCTAACGAGTAGACGAGGCGAATTTCTCCTGACTCTGGGTCAAACGAGCAGCTATCGAAGATAAAGGAGTTGTAATGCTTCATGATGCTATATGGTGCCGGAGGAGAGACTTGAACTCTCACGAGCGTGAGCTCACACGATTTTGAGTCGTGCGCGTCTACCAGTTCCGCCACTCCGGCACGAATATATGGTATCAGAGAAATTCACAAAAATATCGGATTTTCTCTGTAGAGACGCGGTATACCGAGTCTCTACTGAATTTTTCATTGAATAGTCACTGCGGCATCGGTAGGGCTTATAAGCTCTGCACCTCCTGTAGGGTTAGAGATCTTAAACCGTAAGCCCTCTCGTGGGTCATCTTTTGTATCTTTAAGAATCGGGATGGCAATCAGCTTTTGTGATTCACCCTCTTTAAACGTGAGGGTTCCAGAGGTTGCAGTAAAGTCATCTCCTTCTCTGGCACTTCCTTGAAAGGTTTCATAATCCACAGTGACTACTCCTTTGCTTCCGGTAATTCTATCGATAGTAATCATCAAAGGGCTGCCTTCGGATCCGTTGGGGTAGTCATCAGAAGAGAGTTTGATTTTCCCGTTACCGAAGTTCGAAACCTCATTATCAATGATAACAAGTGTCGATGTACTTAGAGAACCAAGAGTTGCGCCCCCTGTAGGATTGCTAAGCTTAAGGTTTACAGTCTTGTTTCCATTCGTTTTATTGTTATCTGTCAGGGTGATGGTCATTGTTTTGGAATCTTCGCCATCTGCGAAAGTTATAGTTGCGTTGTTTTGATCGTAGTAAGAGCTATCTGCAGTGCCATCAATTGTTTCAAATTTAACGGTTGCAGGTCCTGTTGTTCCACTGGTACGGTCGATAGTAATTGTTACAGAGCCCAAGTCTTCTGCCATTTCGTATTCTGATGCAGCGAAGACAAATACCCCATTCGTGTTACTAGGATCTGCTGTTGACCCATTACCATCGTCGTTATCTACAATGGTGAGAGTTGCGGTATCTGGGGAGCCAAGCTTTCCTCCACCTCCAGGAAGCTTAAGCTTAAGGAATACAGTTTCGTTTGGTTCGGATTCGTTGTCATCAATAATCGGTACTTGGAATGATTCAGATGTTTTTCCATCTGAAAATGTTAGCGTTCCAGAAACAACGTCGTAGTCACTGCCAGTATTAGCAGTTCCATCTTCTGTTGTGTATTCCACAGAGACGGTTCCTGCATTTCCTCCATAGCGGATTACATTAATCGTAGTAGTGCCTTTATCTTCGCTGGCTTTGTAGCTTCCTGTTGTAAATCGGAAGGATCCTGCACTATTAGTTGTAGTGTCTTGAGAAGAGGAAGAGCTCACGACTCTTCTACTTCTACTTGATGAGCTTACTACAATAGGCTGACCTGTAAGGTGTGCTTTAAATCTTTGCATCATCACGGCTACTTGGCCACGTGTCACGTAATCGTTTGGTCCAAATCTTCCATCACTGTAACCCGTAATAATTCCTGCAGAGTACATATCTCCGACTGCGTTGTCATAGTAGGTACCGCCGGAAACATCACCGAAGACGGCAGATCCTAACATTCCTGCATTTGCCGTGGCGATGAGCCCGAGAGAAAATCCGAAGAGAATGAGTGAAGAAGAGTTTGGACGTTTCATAACTAAAGAGGGGAATAATCAATTTCTATTATAAGAAAAATATCGATAGAAAATCAATACCCCGTATACTGATTTTATATGCTTATCGCTTCTCTCTCTCCGGCTATTACAGAAATCCTTTTTGCATTAGAAATGCAGGATGATATTGTCTGTACAGATCAATTTTCGAATTTTCCCGAAGAGGCAAAAGATATTCCACATGTAAAAGATCATGTGAAGATTGATCCGAAGGAGTTGTATGAATACAAAGCTGATCTCATATTTACTGCGACAGTTATTCAAGAGAGGTTAGCAGACAAGTTACGGGCTTCTGATTTTAGTGTGGTGCACCAAGATCCAAGGACTATCAATGCTATCTATGAAATGATTCGAAATGTAGGAGTGTTATTGCAAGTAGAGGCCAAGGCAGCAGCGCTTGTATTGCAAATGCAGCAAGGGTTTAATGATACGAAAAAGAAATCGGGGTTATTGCCTCGTAGACTAAAGGTCTATATAGAGGAGTGGCACAATCCTCCGTTTGCGTCTGGTAACTGGGTACCAGAAGTGGCACGAGTAGCAGGAGTAGATCAATTTCCAGTTCCAGAAGGGGAGTTAAGCCCTGAGGTTACCCTAGCTCAGGTGCAAGAGTGGGATCCAGATTTTATTGTACTCAGCCCATGTGGAGCAGGAGTACATACAGAGAAAGAACTGATTACTGCTCGGCCCGATTGGGATTCGCTTCGTGCAGTACAAGAAGATCGTGTACGTGTTATTGACGATTCTTTGCTCAATCGACCAGGGCCAAGGCTGACCGAAGGGGCACAGCGTTTGTACGGATGGGCGTTCGAATTCCTTCACTAAAATTTCTTGCACTTAAGTTTAAGAAGTCGTACTTTAATCATGTCTTTCCCCCACAACTTCTATGAGCACAATCTCTCTTACTCAACTCGATAAATTCATAAGTGCAAATGGTTTACTGACGCACTATTTTTATGAGCAGAAGTGGAATAACGGAGAGCTTACGAAGGATGAACTTGCCTTATACGCGAAGGAATACTTTCACTTGGCAAAAGCAGTTCCAGGTATTGTTTCCCGAGTAAAAAACAGAGCAGAAGAACGTGGAATGACTGATCTTGCGTCTGAGATTGATAAAAATATTACAGAAGAGACAGAGCACATTGAATTGTGGAAGAGGTTTTCCTCTAGTCTTGGTATCAGTGAAAAAGAACTAAAAGAGTACAAGCCACACAAGTTAACAAAAGAAGCAGTAAGCGAGCTCGAAGAGCTTGCGGATGGAAGTCTCGAAGATGGTGTCACTGCAATGTACGCAATGGAACTTACACTTCCTGAGATTTCTCAGACAAAGAAGGATGGTCTTTGCAAGCATTACAACATGCCAGAATCAAACGAAGATGCGCACGTGTATTTTGATGAGCATCTTAACGAAGAAAATCACTTTGCTGTGTGGAGAAAGCTAGAAGTAGACCCTGTTCGCGCTATGCATATTACAAAAGCCTCTCTACGCTCTCAGCACAAGGTGCTAGACGGTGTTTGTGAGGTAAATGGATTCTGTATTGCTTGCAACTAATTGTAACCTCTCTAACAGTTTTTTTGGTTCGATCTGTGGCATACTAGGTGCATGAAAAATTCCACACCCTACACACGCTTTCAGGCAACACTCCATTCTGTGCTTAGCAAAATGAAGCTGGAGAATGGTCAGAACACTCTATTTGATGAGCCACAATTTTTACATAAGAAGGATATAGAGATTGCTCGAGATGATGGATCGAAACTATCACTCCCTGCTTTTCGTATTCAGTATAATAATGCTCGTGGTCCTTTTAAGGGAGGAATTCGATTTCATGAAGATGCCGATGAAGAAGAGGTAAAGGCACTGGCAGCATTAATGGCAATCAAGACTGCTGTTGTAAATATTCCTTTTGGGGGAGCAAAAGGTGGTGTACAGGTAAATCCAAAAAGTCTAACGAAGAAAGAAGTGCAAGAGGTAGCTCGTGCGTATGTTCGTGCCTTTAAGGATCATCTCGGGTCAGACGTCGATTGCCCTGCTCCTGATGTAAATACCAATTCAGACATTATGGCATGGATGCGTGATGAGTACGAAAAGCAAACGCAAACATACTCACCAGCGATGATTACGGGTAAACCACTTTCTTTCGGAGGTTCGGCAGGCAGAGATACGGCTACTGCTCGTGGAGGATTCTTCTTATTACAAGAGATGGGGGATCGATTTGCGTGGGATCCTTCTGATATGCGTGTTGCCATCCAGGGCTTTGGTAATGCGGGTGCACATATGGCAAAACTTTTACACAATGAGGGATATATCGTCGTTGCTGTTTCGGATTCTAAGGGTGGTATTTATTCTCCAGAAGGTATCGATCCTGTGCGTATTGCAAAGTATAAAGAGAAGACAGGCGTGGTTACAGGTGAGTATTGTGAAGGGTCTGTATGTGATATCGATCGCATGAAAATGGATAATGTGAAACAGATATCAAACGAAGAGTTACTAGAGCTTGATTGCGATATTCTGATTCCTGCTGCTCTGGATAATGTGATTACTGCAAAGAATGCGAAAAACATTAAGGCGGAATATATTTTAGAACTTGCCAACGGACCAACGACCCCAGAAGCAGATGAGATTCTCAATAAAAATGGTGTCCAGATTATTCCTGATGTTTTGGCAAATGCAGGTGGTGTGACCGTGAGTTACTTTGAATGGTCACAAGGAAGATCTGGAGAGCAGTGGACTGCGAAAGTTGTTGATGAGCGCCTCAAGCGTATTATGTTAGATGCATATCGAACTGTCAGTAGAGAATCACGTCGTGAAAAGATGACATTCCGCGAGGCTGCATTCTCCGTAGGCATTAAAAAAATATTAGGAGCTATGCAGGTGCGAGGCTGGATATAATCTTTCGAATCATTTACTCTACATTTCAAATGAAAGACGTTGCAATCATCGGCCTTGGGTGTGCGGGATATACCGCTGCTGTCTACACTGCTCGCTACAAACTCGACACAGTGATTATTGGTGATGTCGAAGGTGGAATGGGGATGACTGCTGCAGAAGTGGGTAACTGGCCGGGAGAGATTGATATCAAAGGGCCAGACCTCATGCAGAAGTATAAAGATCACGCGTTAAGCTTTGATAATGTCGATCATGTATCAGGGAGAGTAGAGAAGCTGGAGAAGATCACTGATGGATTCAAATTGCTAATGCAAAATGGCGATACGATCGAGGCAAAAACTATCATCGTAGCAACAGGTTCCAATAAGCGTCATCTCGGAATACCCGGAGAAGAAGAGTTCTCTGGTAAAGGCGTTACCTACTGTGCCACTTGTGATGCGTTCTTCTATCGTGATAAAACTGTAGCAGTCCTCGGAGGAGGTGATAGTGCTGTAGAAGGTGCAGCTATTGCCGCACAGGTTGCGAAGAAGGTATATCTTGTACATCGAAGAGATGAGTTTCGCGCAGAACCTTTTTGGGTCGATAGGGTAAACGAGAGAGACAATATCGAATTTGTGTTAAATACAAATGCGGTAGAGGTACTTGGGGACAGTAAAGTAACAGGTCTTAAGATTGATACTCCGTATAAAGGATCCGATACGTTGGAAGTTGATGGTGTCTTTATCGAAGTAGGATCTATCCCAGCAGTTGATCTTTCTAATCAGCTTGGTTGTGATCTTGATGACCGCGGACATGTCAAAGTAGATGATGCTATGCGTACGAACATCAAAGGTGTCTTTGCTGCTGGAGATGTCAGTAGTGGGTCGAATCACTTTGCACAATTTGCAACAGCCGCAGGAGAGGGGTCGGTCGCGGCAAACTCCGTGTTCTCATACCTTGCAGAGGGCGATGGTCATAGTGGTGCAATGGGATAGCCGAAGAAATGAATAGTGAATAGTGGATAAAGTGTTTATGCTAAGGGCATGTGGCTAGTTTTTGCTGTCGGCTCTGTTATTGCGTGGTCCTTTGCTTTAGTGATGGATTCCATCTTAGTGAAAAATTATGAAAAGGATCCTTTTGTACTTATGTGGGTTCAGAGTTGTGTCAGCATTGTTTTTTTAAGTATCGCTGCATTCTTTGTTCCTTTTGAAACTGCGTGGTTACCCTGGCTCATTCTTACCTCTCTCATCGCGTACTGCGGTGACATCATACTGTTTGCCGCTATGGATCGCATGGATGCTTCTGTAATCAATATTACTTGGGCATTTTTGGCGATCTTCCTCAGTGCTGTAGGGTTTATATTCTTTGGTGAATCGTGGACGACTCTGCAAACTGTCGCAGTAGTATGTATATTGGGTGGAGTAGGATTTCTTTCTTATTGGCATCATCACGTCACCTACTTTGCGCTCTTCCTTCTCGTAGCTATTGCTGCATTATTTACGCCATCGAATGCTGTGGTTAAAGCAGCTCTTGATTCTGGAGAGGTCCTCATTACGGTAGTATTTTGGCAGCTCTGTGCTCGTGAGGTATTTTCGTTTGTCTTCCCATGGACGATGCCCTCATTTCGCAGACGCATTAAGGCTCTTCCTGCAAAAGTTGATGCCCTGTTCTACTGGATCGCTTTTTTGGTGATTGTGGCCTATTTCCTTGGTATGTATCTCATGGCTGAGGCATTTAAATCTGGGTCGATTTCACTGGTATCTGTTGTCGGGAATATCCAACCATTTGTAGTGTTATTCATGGCGTGGTGCGTTTGGAAGCTGTTTCCACGATATGCAGCTAAAGAGCTCTTAGATGGTCAATCAGTTTTTGTAAAACTGACGTGCTTTAGCATAGTATTTTCAGGATTAGCTCTTCTAGCGTTTTCTTAGCTTTTTCTTGCGGATTGGCTAAATATCCGTATCCTAGTCGCACTATGCCAAGAGGAAAGAGAACAGTATTTGCAATGTTTTGCTCCAAGTCGGGAAACCGGGTAGGAACACTGCGCCTGCATAAGCAGGATAAGCAGGGAAAGGGGTGGAAAGAGCACGTAGAGGGAATGAAGAAATACTGCAGCAAATGTAAGACTAGAGAGCCTGTTAAGCTCAAAGAAGAGAGGCATTCCAAGTAGTCATTGATACTGTATAGTGGTGCTCAATGACCACAGAGATTTATCGTAGTTGTGCATCTGTTGCAGTGTTTCGGCCTGCTGGAGCGGCATTTGAAATACTTCTTGTCCATAAGCCTCGCAAGAAGGATGCATGGCAATTACCGCAAGGAGGAGTAGAAGATGGAGAGACCACTGCACAGGCAGCTATTAGGGAAGTGCAGGAAGAAGCAGGAATTACTACTGAAGTTATTGGAACGAGTGATGAGGTCTATCAGTATGATTTTCCAGCAAGTTACAGAAGATTTCGCCCAGACAATGTAAAGGGTCAGCGTATTGAGTATGTATTTGCATCGGTGGACGCTGATACTGTGGTGACAGTAGATGATGATGAAATCGATCAATTTGTTTGGGTGTCTCAAGAGCAGATTTCCAAGTATATAAAGCGCCAAGAATATCTTAGCTTGATCAGTAAGTTATATGATCAAGGCACTGCCCTTCTTTCGTAAGTTATGCGTATAACCTCTCTTTCACTACAGCAGTTTCGTAGCTATCCAGAGTACACAATGGAGTTTGGTGAGGAGAATATTCATGTCCTTGTTGGGCCCAATGGTGTTGGAAAGACGAATATCATAGAAGCAATTTCTCTACTGTCTCTTACCAAGTCTTGTCAGAAGGCAGATGAGACAGACATTATTACATGGGGACAGGAGTATTATCGTGTGAAGGCACAGGTGCAACCGGATACTGAGGATGAAAAATCTCTAGAGCTTGTTTCGCAAATTGCCCCACGAAAACAGAAGGCTTGTTTTATTAATGATGTGAAAGTTTCTATTAGCGATATGGTGGGGTCTTTACCTACAGTCATCTTCCTTCCACAGGATCTTGAGATCTTTACGGGGGCACCTGCTGCTCGTCGAGGGTTTCTGGATCAGCTCTTGTGTCAGGTCTCTCCAGAGTACATGCAAGTCTTAATGCAGTACCAAAAGATTATCAAGCAGAGGAATTCCTTACTACGTAAGATCGCAGAAGGAAGTGCTCGGCGTACAGATCTTACTGTGTGGGATGAGAAGGCAGCAGAAACAGGGACAGTGGTGATGCTTCGTCGACTAGAGCTTTGTGAAATGTTGCAGTGCACGCTTGGGCAAGAGCTCGCAACACTTGGAGAAGACTGGGATGATGCGCAGATTATTTATGAGCGCAAAGGAGAGGCACGGGATTTTGGTACAGCGAAGTCGGAGATGATGGATATGCTTTCACACTTTCAACAGAGAGACATCGTATTACAGTCGACGACGTGTGGTCCTCATAGGGATGACTGGAAGGTCGTAGTAGATGGTAGGGATATTTCTACGTTTGCATCGCGTGGGCAGCAACGCACGGCTGTACTGGCGCTTTTGTTCCTTGAGGTTTCCTATCTTGAAATTCAAAGAGGAGAAAAGCCACTGATACTTCTGGATGACGTATTCTCGGAACTCGATGACCATCATCAGACTTCTCTTCTTCAATCTTTTGAGGAGCATCAAGTTATCATCACTACAACACACATACCGAGTGAGTTAGACGGGGCAAAGGTATGGCAAATGGAGAGTCAACAGTTAACAGTTAACAGTTAACTGTTTACACGATAACTGTCGCCAACTTTCCTCGAAATGCTCCGAATGCAGCCAATGCCAATGCGTCAGCTGCATCATCGGGCTTTGGTATTTCTGTAAGATTAAATATCATCTTTACCATTTGTTGCATCTGCTTTTTATCTGCAGATCCATCTCCAGAGATACAACTTTTGAGTTCTGGAGGTGTAGGCTCGATGATAGTAATTTCTCGGTCTGCTACTGCTGATAGAATAACTCCTCTAGCCTGAGCAACATCCAGAGCAGTTTTCTCGTTTACGGAGAAATACAGCTTTTCAATCACGGCAAGCTCTGGCTGGGATTCTTGCAAAAAAGTCCGAAGATCGTCTCCTATTTCCTTCAGCCTCTGTGCGAGGGGAGTCCCAGAGGTAGTTTCGATCGTAAAGTAGTCCAATACCTCCATATCATGTGGGGATTTGGCTTCTATAAGCCCAATTCCTACTATTGCAAGGCCGGGGTCTATTCCAATAATACGCACGGTACGCAGTGTAGCGAAAAGTACCGAATTTTGCTATAATATAGAGATTCATAAACAAATTTGGAAATATATACATCTCGCCATAGGCACTTTGTAGCTCTTCCTATTTTGGCTGCTGCCCTTGTATTCAGCTTGGTCGATATACATGGAGATTTTCCGAATGTGCTTTCTTCGGTTACGCAGATATTTAGTGGTGCAGAGGATGAGCGATTTACTCTTGATTCAGGTGTATATGGAGTTGTGTACGCTGGTGGGGAGCTAGAGGAAGCAGACAATCACTTTGTGCTAACAAAAGGGTCTGTCTTACTTACTTCTGATGGAATGATTTTCACAGAGGTCGATGGAATTTCTCTATTTTCTATGAATGGGGCTATCCATCTTACCCGTGGTACAAAAAGCATTGTTATTGCAGCACTAACGACGCCAGTTGTTGTGACTTCTGGAGACCAACGTATGGTTGTTCCAAGTGGAATGCAGTGGGAGATTACTGATGGCATTGCTACACTGAATGATGGGTTCGATCTCTGGATGAAAGCTCGACTGCCACGTCCACTTCCAATGAGTTTTGTAGAGCGAAAAATAGGAGACTTGTCTCTTGTTCTCGTTCCCGAGAGCACTCTACCAGAGAGCAAGATACTTCTTCCTCTTAATATTGTGCCAGAGGGAAAGTTGCTGCTTTCGGTATCAGAGAGTCACGTTACGACAGATCGCAATGAGCATATTCTTGGAGTAGTTCGTACTACTGTAGAAGCAGAAGATGCAGATCGCTTCGAGGAACTCCTTAACGTTCCTATGGTGCAAGATGCACTAGCAACAGATCGTGGATCTGCAGTAGTTGCTGTTCTCCTTAGTCAGACTGATGTTAGTCATACAGTTCTAAGAATGCTTCTCTTACAAAAGTTGGTAGATAGCGAACCTGTATGGCTCGCTAGCTCGTTCCATCCTGCATACAGAGATATTGCATGGGCTATATTCGAGCCAGAGGTTTCTGTAGAGTCGAGCCTCAGTCGTGTGTTTCTTCTTCCATTTAGTACATTTAGCCCAGAGCCTTTTTCTGATTTTGTACTAGAGCGATTTTCTGTTTCGTTGAATGGAATGCAGAGCAAATTAGGGGATTCAGAAGCTTTTGTGGACAATGTTCTCGAAGCACATATGCCTCTTATCGATCGCCTCGAAGACCGTGGTTATCCTCAGAGAGCTCAGCACCTCGCTCAAGTTATCAGTGATCTTATTGCAAGTGTAGAAGAACCTACAGATGTTATGCAGCAAGCTGCAGACACCCTCAAGCAGCGCAGTCGTATTGATCTTTCTCCATTACCTCCAAAGCGTGACCCAGAACCAGAAGCATCTTCATCTTCCACAGCATCAGAGGTAGAACCAGAAGTGGTATTAACTCCTCAGCAAGTAGAGGCAAAAGCGTATCAGATGCTAGAAGGTGCAGCAGCTCTGTTTACAGTAAATTCTGCCATAGCAGCCTACGCAGATAATCAAGCTCGAGTAACAGATATCCTCTTTAGTACAGAGACAGAAGATAGAGCAGTAAGCTTTACGTTAGATGTCGCTACTGCGATAGTGACGAATATTGAGATTAATGGAAACACAGACTTCCCATATTCACCATCGTTTGATGGGTTTGTGAATTGGGTACGGAAGTAGAGTTAAACCTCTTTATGCCGAAAGCATCTCACCTCGTGGTCATTTACCATGCCTGTTGCCTGCAAATGCGCTAAGAAAGATACGTGCATCTATTAATGCTCTAAAAGAAAATCCATTTCCAATCGTATTCGCATTGGTCGTTATCGTATTGTGTATGAAGTGGCAAAGACTATTCGTATAGGGCATCGAAAAAATGTGTATAAGAGGCTTTAGTAATATGGAGTGACTCATTAGCGGTATGAAACGGTGCCTGAACTTATAAGTTAACTTCGAAGTTCGTATTGAGACGAGAACGAGATCAGGGGGTTTGGACTAGTCATTAATTGTACAGATAATGATATGCTTCTATTATATTTTCATGGCATTTGGAGATGATGAGAAAGAAAATGATGATGAAAAAGTAATTTAAAAAATGGCTTACAGAAGCCATAAATTAGTGGGCCCTTCGACTCCGCTCAGGGTCATTCGTCTCGGCAAAAGTGGCCCGAGCCCGTAGGGCGAGGACCATGAGCGAGGCCCAAAGGGCCGAGTCGAATGGTGATAGACCTACCAACAGGTACTACCTATTTTCTATTACTGTAGAACTATATCAGTCGCTTATTTCTAAATGCAAAGCCAGATGAACTTTTCAGATATTTCTCAAAATCCAGTGCCTTTTGCTTTGTTTTGAAAGCAGAATAGAAAGCCAGTTCCTTAGGCTCAATTCTACTGGTAGTAGGAGATGAATGATTCTTATGTCGAACAAGCCTCTTTTTCAAGTCTCTTGTGAAACCAATATAATACTGTCCATTTTTTAGCTCGAGAATGTATACATAGCAACCGATTATATATCAAAAAGCCCCACGCCGCATCTCATTACATTCGAAGCTCCGCGGGGCACACTTCGCAGCTCTGTTTTTTTAAAAGTGTGGCGTGCCACGCGAAGCTCTCCGTAGAGAGCGAAGTGTGGTGGGCGACGCAAGATTTGAACTTGCGACCTCTACATTATCAGTGTAGCGCTCTAACCAACTGAGCTAGTCGCCCTTATGTATTAGCTGCAATAGGGTACGAAGATTTGCCTATCTGGTCAATAAAAAGAGGGCCAGAAGGCCCTCTTTTACGTCTTAATATGCTTATTTATCGTGTTTCTCCTCTGTTTGAAGCTCTTGTTTCACGGCGAATACACATGTATTTCTCTGTGCTTCGAAGATTCTCACATTTGGAACGTGCGTAATCATCTCGACGATTGATCATTCTACGAGCATTTCCTCCGTTGCGATTGTGCCTACGAAGTCTTGCAAGGTTTGGAGTACCGATGCGGCGAATATCAGTGGCAGGTCTGTTTTTTGATACATGGCGCATTTCACGGAGGGTGTGACCACGGGTGTAGCTATTGCGAGAATTCCTGTAACGCTGGCGTTCGGTTTTGCTATTAACATATTTACAGCGTTCTAGTTCGCGACCTGATGTGCGTTCACAGCGTCTCTCTGATGAACGAAGAGTCCTGCCCCCTTCTCCACCTGCATGTGCGAGTGGTACGGAGGTAAAGAGTAGTGCAGCTGCGAAAAATGCAGAGCATGCTTTTGATAGCAATAATTTCATACGAAAAGGGGAAGGTTAAATGAAGTATACAAGAGGAAAACGGAAAACGGAAAACTTCCTACTCATTTTCCACTTTCCACTTTCCACTTTCCACTTTCCGTTTATTTATCGTAGATTTCTGTAACACTCTGACCCTTTTCTACATGCTGGATCACCTGAGCAAGAAGTGGGGCAATTGGGAGGATGGTTAGTCCTTCAAATGCGTTTGGATCTGTTGGGATGCTATCAGTAACAATAACTTCTTTAAATCCTGCATCACTCAATCGTTCGATGGCTGGGTAAGAGAAGACGGGGTGTGTAGCTATTGCGTAGACATCAGGGTTCGCTCCGGCCTCAATGAGTGCATCCTTTGCAGAGATTAAACTTCCTGCAGTATCAATCATATCGTCAAAGAGTATGCAGGTATGCCCTTTTATCTCTCCTACAAGTTCTAGGATTTCTACTTTCTGATGTTCTGGTCGGCTTTTGTGCATAATAGCGAGCTCTGCTCCTATACGATCTGCAAATTTCTTTGCGCGCTTTGCCCCTCCTGCATCTGGAGAAACTACAACGGGCTTATCAAGCTTCTTGTCTTCGATGTATTTAGAGAAAATAGCCTGTCCATCAAGTGCATCTACTGGAACAGAGAAGAATCCTTGGATTTGGTCTGAATGTAGATTGAGAGTAATGACATGGTCTGCACCAGCCTGCTCTAAGAGATGTGCGATAAGCTTTGCAGAAATAGGCTCTCGATAGTCTGCGACTCTGTCTTGGCGAGAGTACGGAAAGAACGGTGCAATGACATGGACACTTTTTGCAAAGGATAACTTTGCTGCTTGGCACATCAAGAACAGTTCAATCAGATCTTCGTTCACGTTTTGTGTTGCTGTTTGTAAGATAAATACATCTTGGCCTCGTACAGAATCCTCATACTTTACATAGCGCTCTCCACAACTGAAGGTTTTGAGGGTTACCCCACCAAGTGTTTCTCCTAATTCTTTGGCTACGGCCTCAGCGAGTTCCCGATGAGAAGATCCTGAGAAGAGATACATATTGTCTCTATTATACCAGAAAAAAGAGCTGAGAGCTAAGATTTGAGTCCTCTGCTACACTTCCTCATATGCACGTTCGATTCAATTCTTGCATAGGTACCCCTGTTCTCGAAGAAGGGGGAGATAGGGCTCTTGGAGTGATTTCTGGGATCCTTATACACCCAGATACCGGGAAGATTGAGGGATTTTTGGTGCATGTTCAAGGGAGCGCTGGAAAGGGAGACCTGTTTTGCAGTTCGGCTGATATTATACGATGGGGGACGAGGGTCTATTTGCGTAACGCAAATAGACTTGCTCCTCCAGAAGATCGTATTCGTTTACAGTCTCTTTTGCAGGATCCTCGCTCTGTATTAGGTCAGAAGATTCGTACCGAGACTGGTAGCATGCTTGGCCGTTGTGCAGATGTTCAATTTAATACCGATGTCATGCATATCGAATGGCTCTTTCCTCGTAAGTTTTTTCGTTGGGGTATTGCCCTTCCTGTTTCTGATATTCTTGAAGTAACCACTGCAGCCATTGTCGTACAAGACCCTCTTAAGAAAGCACATGTTAAGAAAGAGCGTAAAGAAGTATCTGCTGGAGTACTATCAGAAATGGAGTCGGGGGTTGCTTTACGTAAATAAAAAAACACCCCGAGTGGGGTGCTTTTTAGTTTCTGATAATAATCGCTTACGGTGTTGTGACTCCTGCGACAAAGGAAATGATTGCCCGAGCAAGAAGGATAACCACTAGACCAATAATGGCGTAGAGAATCGTCTTCTTTGCTTTGTCTTTCTCTTGTTCCTCACCTTGAGAAACAATAAGACGGATACCGGCGATAACCACAACTACCACTGCAGCGAGTGCCATGAAGCTAAGTACCCTTACTAGAATGTTTAAGACACCGGTGCGGATACCCTCACCAGTATCATCTGGTTCTACACCACCAATAGGAGGAGTAGGTCCGAAGAGCTGGGCAGATGCTGTTGCGGGTAGGAATGAGATCGCAGCGTATGACACGTAGAGCGATAGTGAATTAATTTTATTCATCATAAGTGTGTATGGGGAATTTGTACCATTGTTACTTATGTGAATGCCCTAGCGCAAGGCCAGTTGGTACTTGTAATGGTAATGGGGCTTGACGAAACTAATCTTCGGTGCTTGCATCACTGCTTACAAGACCGACTGCAATAAGAAGAAGTGCAGGCAAAGAGAACCATAAGTCTTGATTTAATATCATTACTTGCATGAGCCTGCTCTTTTGGAGAAGGGCAGCAATAGTTTCATTTTGCTCGATAGCAGGATCGAGAATAGAAACATCAGTAACAAATATAAAGAGTGAGATAAGCAGTAGTCCTGCTGTTGCAAACCCAAACACCGCTGTAAGCAGTACATTTACAGGGCCTCCTAGATCTTTGGTGTAATCCACTTCTATACCACTGCGCACAGCGATAAAGATAATAAGTGCTATAAAGACGATCAGTTTAACTGCTGTGAGAATATCAGTATCTATGTTCAATCCCATAACACTTAGTAGGGGTCGAGAGTCTCCAGTAATACGTGTGATAATGTTGGCTATTCCTTCTACAGCGAGAATGGCGATGTAGGTAGAAATGATAATTTTAACAGCCTCATGCTTTCCTATGATAAAGCTATAGGTAATCACTAACCCAAAGAATACGATGATAAACAGGTCCCAAGTGGGTGTAATGGACATAGGAATAGGGGGGTTGCCTCTTATAGTACATTTACAGAGGGCTAAATTGAAAGTGGAAAACGGAAAACGGAAAATAGCTGTGCATTTCTCTTTCCACTTTCCACTTTCCACTTGTACTCTTTTGGCATGCGTCACGGATTCCTCCTCATTGATAAGCCCGAAGGACCTACCAGTCATGATATTGTTGCTATGGTTCGCAAGGCGTTATCCGAAAAAAAGGTTGGGCATTTGGGTACGTTAGATCCCGCAGCATCTGGATTGATGGTGTTAGCCGTAGGAGCAAAAGCTCTTAAGCTTGTAGAGCTGTATAACAGTTTGCCAAAAGAATACGTTGCCGATATTGATTTTGGTTCTATTAGTGCAACGTACGATCGTGAAGGTCCTATAGAAGAGTTTAAGCGCAAACCAGGAGTAGGGGATCCTACAGATCATCAAATAGTAGAGTCTTTGCGAGATCGCTTCTTGGGTCAGATTGATCAAGTCCCACCAGCAGCATCAGCAATAAAGATAGGTGGCGAACGCGCGTACCGAAAAATGCGACAGGGGAAGGACGTAGAACTTGCTGCACGTAGAGTAGAAATTACAAAGTGCGATCTTCTGTCGTATACCTATCCTCATCTAAAGTTATGTATTGCCTGTGGAAGTGGGACATATATTCGGTCACTCGCAAATGATTTGGGCTTAAGCCTGAAAGTTGGTGGTTATCTCACCGCGCTTAACCGTACGAGAGTAGGGGAATGGTCTTTGGATGATGCGGTTACAATTGATGATCTTAAGTGGTCTGACGTTCTTCCTCTTAAGGATGTACTTACTGATAAGTCAAAATTAGAACTGTCTGATGATCAGTTTGAGGACATCTCTCACGGAAGATTAATTGGTGGAGTGTGTGAAAAAGATATGATTGCGTGGCACGCAGGTCTTCCTGTTGCAGTTCTCGAACAAGCAGCCTCTGGCCAAATCAAGGCAAGAAAAGTGTTGTAGATAGGATCAATTATCCGTAGAATCTTGCTGCTACGTCAGATATGGGTCGGTAGCTCAGTGGTAGAGCAGGAGACTCTTAATCTCTTGGCCGTGGGTTCGATCCCCACCCGACCCACCAATCTTTACTTCACTGACCCCATACAATGCTTCTGGATGGTTCTCCAGTCGAAGGGGAATCGATGTGTTTCCATTGCACGTACAAGTGCACCAAAGCAGTGCCAGACTGTTTTTTGTGAGTACAAGAACCCG
>Ga0209501_10000229_pt1 | contig 71859 bp, 53 predicted proteins | sample ArcticOcean_MG_C_4_FD_187434 | JGI IMG/M metagenome (GOLD analysis project Ga0209501, IMG submission 187434) | Marine microbial communities from western Arctic Ocean - ArcticOcean_MG_CB4_134 (SPAdes) (version 2) | ecosystem: Environmental > Aquatic > Marine > Oceanic | place: Arctic Ocean...
GATGGACCCGAAGACATCCTTGCGGGCTGCATTGAGCTGATCGAGTCGCGATCGAAGATCTTTGCCACTGTTCTGCAGACGGTTCCGAATGATCTCGTACGTGCTACTGTCGAGACCAACAGACGGAGCCGCGTCCGCAGCAGGTGCAGCGTTTTCAGATTCTGCTTGAGAGGCCATGGTCGAATGATCCCGTCTGCATCTGCGGAGTGATCCCTTCGCACGAGTTGGTAGTTCACGTCCACGAAAGATTCGGGACATGCCACATTCGGCGACGTCAGGACTGCGCGGATTCCGCCGGGTCAGTGACCAGCGTTGAGACCTTGCGGGAAGCGAGTGACGTTCCCGTGACCTTATCGAGCATGCGCCTCAATTCGGATTGGGCTTCGTCGGTATCGGCCATCGTCAGCATTCGCCCGATCAGCCCGACCACGGACAGGTCCTTGACGTCTTCGAAGCTCATGTTGAACTGGCCCGCAAAGTCCGTCAGCTTGTTGCGGAAGTAGTCCGGGTCGCCATTGAAGAACGTCTGCTTGATGTCAGTCATGGTTTCGCTGTTGTGGATGAACCGGTCGACTGACTTACCCGCTTTCACCGAGTCAACAATCTGATTGAAGAACGTGGATTCTCCGCCAACGATATCGATCCGAGCCGTCTTAAGAGCCTGGCCAACAATGTTGGACTGAGCTTCTGCGATATCCTTCTGGGTGTGGATCGCAGCAATCTCGATTTCCTTCTCCTTGTTCAACTTCAGTTTGAACTCTTCGTGCTCCTTGCCGACGCTGTCGAACAGCTTCATGGCTTCGGCCTTCTGCTGAATGCCATCCGCTTCCGAGCTGAACTTCAATTGCATGACGGTGGCTTCCGCCGTGCCTTCTTTCTCGATGGCCGACGCCTTCGCTTCCATACCCTTCGCCTCGGCAACGGCCTTCTTCTGCAGGACATTCGCTTCGGCGGTTCCTGTTTTCTCAGTCGCATCCGCTGTTGCGACCATCACTTCCGCGTCTGCCAGACCGATCGCAGCGTGATCCGCAGCCTTTGCTTCGGCCAGCATCTTGGTCGCCTGAGTGTCCTTCTCGGCGGACGCACGCCTCGCTTCTGCTTCAATGACGACCTGCTGTGAGTTCAGTTCCGCTGACGACTTTGATGCTTCAGCGGCCTTGACCTGTTTCACCAGGGCTTCCTGTGCATCCTTCTCAGCAAGAGTCACGGCCACCGTCTTTTCACGATCGGCGGACATGAACGCTTCGGTGTCTTTCATCTTCTGCTGTTCCTCAACCACAGCTCTTTCGACGGTGACGCGTTCTCGAATGACTTCCTGAATGTTCTTGCGCTCGACTTCAATCGCCTTCTCTTTTTCGATATCTGCGATCCCGACAACGCGTGCCCGCTCGGTCGCTTCAAGTTCGCGGTCTCGAAGGACGCGTTCCTGTTCGACTCCATCAGTCTTCTCTTTGTTGCGTTGAGCGACGATCACCTGCCGCTGCTTGTTCTCTTCCTGGACCTGCAGTTCTTCTTCAGTCCTGATGCGGGCCGATTCCGACTTCAGTCGTTCTTCTTCCTGGACTCGGGCCGCTTCTGCCTGTTCGCGAGCGGTGATGGATGCAATTTCACGCTGCTGCTTCTCGACGGCTTCGATGCGTTGCTTTTCGAGTTCCAGGATTGCTTCCTGAGCTTCGACGTCCTGCTTCTTCAGCGTCTTCTCTTTCTCACGCGTGAAGTGATTCTCCTTGACCTTCTCCGCCGCAGTGAGTTCCGTAATTTTCTTGATACCCTGCGCGTCCAGAATGTTCGTCGGACTGAGACGATCGAGTGGCGTCTGCTCCAGATAATCGATCGCACAATCGTCGAGCACATAACCATTCAGATCGGTGCCGATGACTCGCAGGATCTGCTCCTTGAACTGGTCGCGATCAGTGTAAAGCTGGACGAAATCGAAGTTCTTACCAACCGTCTTCAACGCTTCAGAAAACTTCGCTTCGAACAGTTCTTCGAGTCTGATCTGCTCTGAGGCACGACGCGGTCCGATGGTCTCAGCGACAGTCTTAATATCTTCCATCTGGTTATTAACACGAACGAAGAATGTGACCTTGATGTCGGCCCGCATGTTGTCTTTGCAGATCAGGCCGTCTTCGCTGTCCCGGGCGATCAGAATGCGTTTGACGGACAGGTCCATCACATGCGCTTCCTGAATCAACGGCACGACGATCATGCCGCGACCGGTGATCGCTCTGAGCCCGCCAACGCCTGTGCGGACGATGGCCTCTTCAGGACCGGGCTTGCGGTAAAACTTCGAGAAGGCGGTCGCCACTCCGGTGAGCAGGACCAGGAACATCAGGAACCCGAAGAACAGGACCAGAAGCTGGTCCCCTGCGATGCCGAACAAATCAAATGCCAACATTCTTATGCTCCAGTGTCTGCTCGTTGAACGAGATAGAGATTCTGTTCCGGGTCGAAGTCGACAATCAGCGCCTTGTCGCCCTTCGTCAGTGGTTCGTCTGCTGCTCTGACAGTCAGTTTGAGTGGGGCTCCGTCCGTCGAGTATTCCGCCTCACCAAAGGTTTTCGTGACCTCACTCGTGGACACCAGACACGTTGATCCGATCAGGTCGCTGGCTTTGTTTGGTTCAACCGGGTCAAACCGACCACGCAACGGCTGCGTCACACACTTCGTAACAAAGAGAGCGATTCCGATGTCGCGAACGATGGATTGACCATCGGTCAGCCATGCAAACGTTGCGTGTGGCGCCGGGCTGTCGAACAGCCGCGAAGTCATCCACGCCGCCAGAGAAAAAACACTCACCCACAACATCGTGGGCACGCTGCCCAGGTTCATCCATTTCAGTGGCACAAAACCGAACTGCAGAATCGAAACGTCCGTATCGATGTCGGCATCAAGGTCAAAGTCCAGAAATCCAAGGTCCAGAAACTCAAGGTCGAGTGCGCCGATCATGACGAGCACCCAGTAAGCGCAGACCAGCAATAGAAACACGGTGGCGGGGTACGACGGCCACGAAAAACAACCCTCAATGAAGTAGTCCACGGATACTCCTTCAGTTCAGCTCGTTTCAACTATGCATCACAAGCATAGGAAACGGGCCGAGCGAACGCGGAAACACCTGGCGCGGATCACAACTTCGGGCAAACCCGTCGTAATGCTCGGACTTTGCCGATTGCGCAGCGCAGCGCGGGGATGATACTGCGCGATCGGAATCGCCGCAGAACCGCGCTGTCCACTTCATTCCCTCGAACCGCTCCAAGGACACGGAGCAAATTCGCAAAGAAGTCCGCAGCAGCCTGAGCAACCACGGTCCCCAGACCGCGGGTTCGGCGCAATTCCCACCGGCGCGTGACGGTGGCTACTGATGCATTTTCAGCTGCGGCTAAGCTTTACTCGTCCTTCGCACCGCCCAGAGTCACGGTGATCTTGTACTTGTCCTGCAGGTATGCGTGTGCCGTGCTTGCGTGCCCGTCTTTCGGGAAGCGCTTGCAGACCTGCTGGAATGACTGAATCGCCTTCTCCTTGGCGCCAGCCTGCTCGTGCGTGTATCCGATCTGCAGCAGAGCCCACGGCGCCATATTCGTTGCACCACCCATAATCTGACCGTACAGGATGATGGCTTCCCTGGGCTGCTTCAAAGCACGGTGGCATTCCGCCATCCGCTGGTAGTTTGTCGGGAAGTTAGTGCACTGGCGGTAGTAGCCAATCGCCTGCTTGTGGTCGCCGGCATAACGCTGATACATGTCGGCAATGCGCCACAGCCAGGTTTGAGTGTTGGCTGCATCGCTCTGCATCAGACCGGTGTACGTCGCCAGTGCTTCGGGAAACTTCCTGCCGTCCCGCAAGGTGTCTCCGATCAACCCGTTCCACTTCACCAGGTTCTCCTGGTCGAGATTCAGGTTCCGTCGGTACGCCACAACTGCCAGATCAAAATTCGACTGCTGGCGATAGCTGTTCGCGATCTGGTTGTTGCCCTCGACCTTGTTTTCAAACTTCGCGAATTCGGCTCGCGCTTTGTCGTAGTTGCTCTGGCTCTTGTAGAACTCTGCGATACGACGGTATGTCTCGTCCTTCGCACCGAATTTCTTCAGGCTCTCGGCATACGTTTCCAGAACCTTGTCGGGACGGCGCGAGGCAGAGTGCACATCGGCCATCAGATACCAGTAACTGATCGCCAGGTTGACTTCCGCTTCTTCGGATCCGGTCGGAGCCTGCTGCCGAATCCAGGTCACGGTCTGATCAGCCAGCTTCAAACCCTTGGCGCGGTTTTCATCTCCGCTCGTCAGGAACGCGACCTGTCCCCGCGAATACGACGCAACGTTCGGCGGCATGTTCAGCTCGGTGTATGTGGTTGCCAGCGCTTCCACGCCTTCCGTGAACTTGACGTTTCGAAAGCTGTACGACGCGAGTGACCGCGACGCGTTCTGACAATACGTGGCGTTGTCTTTGTTGCGTTCAAAACCGAACGTCAGCTTTTTCCATGCCTCGACCTGATCGTCAACGTTTTTGGTAATGGACGCGAGGTCGGCCATGTCTGTCAGCGAGTAAATGGCAACCAGATGCTTCGGGTGCTTCTCCAGCACTTCCTGATATGCCTTCTTTGCTTTCCTGGTCTCGCCCATATTCTTGTATGTGCGACCGATGTAGAACGCCGCGGACGTCGCTTCGGGAGACTCGGGCCAGTAATCGACCACTGATCGAAATCCGTCGCTGATCGCTGTATTCATCTTCTTGAGCTGGACCAGGCACAGGCTCCACTTGAGCTGCGAATACGCGGCGCCTTCGCTGGTCTCATAGAGAGTGAGAAACTTTTCGTACTCGTTCAGGGCAACTTTGTAGTTGCGCTCGCGGTAGTACTTTTCGGCGATGTTGAGCTGAAATCGCTCGGCCTCACGGAGTTTCGCCCAACGGTCGAGCGACATCTCGTCGAGACGTGCGGCCTCGGTCGTGCGTACCGACAGCAGCGACACTGCTGTGACCAGAAGTGAAAAACAGACCGCCCGGCGAATGCGGGCCGCAATGACGTTCACTACTTCTTCTTTTGCGCTTCGAGCCATTTCGCGTACTCCGTGTGAGCATAAAAGATCACGTTGGTTCCAAGTTGATAGCAGGCTTCCCAGACGACGGCCGACACGCCGGAATGGTCGTCGGTCCACGCGTCGCCGATGTCGCCCGGGTGGTAGTAACACACGATCCGCCCGTCGACGCGCCAGGCAAGCGCCTCTTTGCCTCCATGCGGCGCCACGTAGGGCAGGAACGGAATCTGAAACGGGATGCGGTGAATCACATCGTCCAAAGGCACCGGCGTCGGTCGAATCTCAGGCAACACCTGCCGCATCATCCCCATGAATTGATTGTGCCAGCCGCGACTGCCGGCGTCGCCAAACAGCATGCCGTGCTTTTCGAGCAGGTATTGGCGAAGGGCCTTGATCTCTGACTTGGATAGCTGAATGGTGCCCTTGTTGCCCGTGATGTAGACCATCGGCGGGCTCTTCATCCTGGCGAAGTTCTTCAGTGCCGAGACTGTTCGCGCCTCCGTCAGTTTGGCGACTTTTTGCTGAGTCCGGATGCCGTATTCGATCAGCATGTTCTGGTCAGAGCCGATGCCGAAGCCTTCGGACCAGTCGCCACCCAGATATTCCAGACGAATGAATCGCACCTTGCCCAGCTTGGTTCCGCCCGCGAATCCTGCACCCTTCCCGGCTCCGTAACCGACCGTGTAAGCGTGCTTGGTGATCTCGGTGAGCTGCAACTTGATCTCGTCGATCGGCGGAACTTTGAAGCTGATCGCGCTGAACGGGTTCACCACATACTTCTTGCGGATCACCTTCTGCACCTTCACGACCTGGGCGATCTGCGCCTGTTCGCCGCCTCCGGCGGGCATCTCGTAGATCTCCGCGCATCCGCCAAGGTGCGTCATGATCAGGAAGGCCATGAAGAAGACCATGGAGTAGCTGAGGAACGCCGACACCGACTGATTCAGTTTTTTCGACTTCTTGCCGTAGTACCACGCTTCGGCATCGAGCGGATTGCTGGGGCGTTTCTCGGGATGCGCTTCCTCATCCAGTTCGTCGATGGCCGCCGTTTCGTGCAGGGCACCCGTCGGAATGGGAATCTCACCACTCGCACGACCGGCCGCGCGTCGGAGTTTTCGCTGCAGCTCGTAGTACCGCGATGCCTTCTCGATCCCCCACACGACCCACAGCAACCCAATCATGTAGGCGGCACCGGTCCCGAACCGAGCCAGCCATGCACGCGCTTCACCCCAGCCAATCCAGTCGAACCCATAGACGGCAGCCGTCCAGATCGGCATGAAGGCGAGGCTCGCCACGACAGAAGAGAGTAACGGTCGCTCGATCCGCGTGCGATACGTCCGGACGATTCCCAAGATGCCGACGCCCGCAGTGACGAAAAATACCGCAGCGCGAACGTACTCGAATCGATTGAGTTGAGCCCAGGCCAGCCAGTCCAGTGCGCACAGGACCCACACAATGGCTCCGAGAGCGGTTGCCAGAACGCGTGGGGCAAAAAATCGAAACGGGCGTTTCATGCGGTGAGGTAGTCAGTGGGGAATGGGGAGGGTCATTTAGTGTACGAAGTCCGATACAGGACGGCTACAGAATGGTGCCTGGACGACCGTCTGCGAGACCGACCATGCGGAGCCCAGCGGTCAGACTCAGACCTCGATTTCCCTCACTTCAGTGTACCCGCGGCCGAATCTGAACGATGCTCTATGGTCGCGAGTCACACACGTGCCCGACTCAAACGTCGAAATTCCGGATTCACAAGGCTGAATGCTCATGACCGGGTTTGATCAACTCTATTTCGAGAACGTGACGAAGGCGGTCGAGCAGGTAGAGACGCGGACCTCCGCGGAGCTCGTCGTGGCCGTCTATCCGCAGTCCGGCCAATACCGCGATGCCGACTATCTCAGTGGAGTGCTGTTCGCACTCGGCTGGTTGCTGTTCGCTGTGTTCAACCCATGGTTCGTGCACCCCGCTCAGGCCATCCCGTTCGAAGCGGCCGTGCTGTTCGGGCTTGGAGTGCTGACAAGTGCACATGTGCCGCAGTTGCGGCTGTGCCTGACGACAAAACGCCGACGCGACAGGCAGGTCCGCGACGCAGCAGCGAGCATGTTCGTCGTCGACGGCGTCGGCAATACGCGGGAACGGACTGGCGTCCTCCTCTATATGTCACGACTGGAACGGCAACTGGAGGTCATTGCCGATATCGGAATCGTCGACACCATCCCACCAGAGGACTGGAGTGAATGCCTGTTTGCTTTGCACAACGTGGGAACGGCAGATGATCCGGCGGAGGCTCTTCTGGTTGGGATCGATCGACTGGGAGACCTGCTCGCCACAACCCTGCCTGCCGGCGAAGACAATCCGGACGAAATACCGAACCAGCCGAGGGTATCACCATGAATCAATCCCGAGCCTTCAGAAAATCCGGCTGGTTAATTCGATGTCGATGGATGACCGTCCTGAGTGTTGCGCTGGTCGGCCTGTTCCTGTGGACTGGAATCGCCGACGCACGCGTTGGTGGCGGTGGATCATTCTCGGGAGGTGGCGGCGGATCCAGCGGTGGAGGCGGGGGCGGGTCCTTTTCCGGCGGAGGCGGATCGTCCGGTGGCGGCGGTGGCGGCGAGATTTTGATCTGGCTCCTGTTCAAACACCCGGTCATCGGCGTTCCGCTGCTCATTGTGGTCGTGATCTTCCACATCATGAGTGCGGCGTCGAAACAGTCGGAGTATTCGTCAGCGCACCCCGAGCGAACGCGTTCTCCAGTCCCGCAAAAACGTTCCAGCTCAAAACAAGCCAACCGCGCCAATCGCGAAAAACTTCGCGCCAAACGGCACAAGAAAGAGCGCAGAGCCGTGCAGTCGCGGCTGAATCAGATACGTCGATACGACCCCAACTTCTCGGAGATACTCTTCATGGATTTCGCGTATGCACTCTACGCGAAAGTGCAGGAAGCCCGCGGACAGGGTGACGTCAGGAAATACTCACCGTACCTGACGAAATCCGTTGTCGGAAAACTGCAGCACTTATCGACGGGCTCCGGTCAATTGCAGGAAATTCGAGGAGTCATCGTCGGCGCCGCCAGCATTGAGCGGATCACCTCTCCGCACAAGAAGATGACCACCATCAGAATTCGCTTCGAAACGAACTACACAGAGGTCGTCGGGGCCGGAAAGGGGCAATCCCAGAATACGTTCTATTGCGAAGAGGTCTGGCAATTCACGCGGTTGACCGAAGTGCTCTCACCACCGCCGGAAAAAATCGCCAACATCGGCTGCCCCAGTTGCGGCAGCCCGCTGGAAAGAAAACCCGACGGTTCCTGCCACCACTGCGGCGTCCGGGTGAAGGCAGGAAAACAACACTGGATGGTCAACGATCTCACCATCATCCGTCGCGAGCCGCGCGGACCGCTCCTGACCAGCGACGTGCCGGAGGTCGGGACAAACCTGCCGACAGTGTTGTCGGGCAACTACCAAACGGTCCGCGAAAAGTTCCTGGCCGCTCATCGAGACTTCGCGTGGCAACGGACGGAAGCACGCTTCCGACACATCTTTGCAGAGCTGCAGCAGGCATGGACGAGTCTCAAATGGGAACGCGCTCGTCCCTACGAGTCGGATCAGCTCTTTCAGTTCCATCAGTTCTGGATGCACGAATACGAAACGCAGAAACTGCGCAACGTCCTGGAAGACATCGAACTCGAACGCCTGCAGCCCGTCCGCATGAAGTCCGACACGTTTTACGATGCCATTACCGTGCGCATCTGGGCGAACATGAAGGACTACACGGTGGACTCCAGAAACCGAATCGTCTGCGGAGACCCTAACCGAGACCGCAGATTCACCGAGTACTGGACCTTCATGCGTCGTCGTGGTGTCAAAGAGTCGGCCGCGAACGACAACAACTGCCCCAACTGCGGAGGCGACCTGAAGATCAACATGTCGGGCATTTGCGAGTACTGCGACAGCAAAGTCACCAGCGGAGAATTCGACTGGGTCCTGAGCCGCATCGAGCAGGACGAAGCCTACGTGGGCTGACAGAATGAATCGCGACCGCGCGATGGGTCTGTCGGTTCACCGTGCGCCCGAGTAGCGTTGTGGTTCGCGGGTCTCCATCCTCGGGCAGCGATCTCTGAGTCAGCAGACACCATCGACGCTCAATTGGCATCTGGCCCGGATCGAGCCGGGCTGGCGATATCAGACAGGTCGCGCTTTCGAAGTGCGACGATGCATCGTCGCTTTCCCATTTTTCCATTTGCGGCGAAGCCGCTTACTTTTCAGTGTTTTCACCTCACTCCGTCCTGGGCGGAATGGTAGACGCACTGTCGAAAACAGATGGAAAGCGGCTCCAACGCAAGAGTGACTTCGCCACGATCGGAAAGCGGTGATGCATCACCGCAGTCCAGAAATGTGCAACATCAAAACGCGCGGCCTGGCCTGACGCGCTCAATCCGCGACCTCGATCACAGCCTTTATGACGCCGGTCTCCGGACGCGTATACGACTCGAAGTTGTCGATCACATCTTCGAAAGCGCAGCGATGCGTAACCCACGGATCCGTGTTGATTGTGCCGTCTTCGATCAGTCCGATGATCTGCGGGAAGTCGGACGGCAGCGCGTTGCGCGAGCCTTTGATGGTCAGCTCACGACGATGCAGCCACGGGTGCGGGAAGCTGACGTCCTGCGTTGTAATGCCGACGTACACGAGCGTGCCGGTGTGCGCGCAGTAGTTCAGAGCCTGGCTCATCGAGCCCTGGTGACCGGTTGCGTCCGTTGCCAGAGCGTACATGTCGCCGCCAGTGATCTGCTTCATCTGATCGATTTCACTGCCGTCGCCCTTGAACAACACGGTGTGCTCAATGCCGTAGGTCTCGCGGCAGAAGTCGAGACGTGACTGAACCATGTCCATCACGGTGATGGTCGTCCCGGTCAGTCGCGTGAATTCCAGAGTGGCCAGGCCGATCGGTCCGGCTCCGATGATCAGGGCGTGCTCACCGGGCTGAGGCGCTCCGCGATTGGTCGCGTTGCAGCCGATGGCCAGTGTCTCGACAAGCGCAAGCTGTTCCATCGACAGTGCTTCGGATGGATGCAGCTTATCGGCGCGGATGAGGAATCGTTCACACAGGCCACCATCGACCATCACGCCGATAACGTTCAACGTTTCGCAGCAGTTGCTCTGTCCGCGGCGGCACGGATAGCACTCGCCGCAATTCATGTACGGCTCAACGCTGCAGCGGTCGCCGGGTTTCACATTGCTGACACCGTTGCCGACTTCCAGCACCTCGACGCCCAGCTCGTGACCGGGTACGCGCGGGTACTTGAAGAAGGGCATCTTGCCGAGATACCCGCTGAGATCAGTACCGCAGACACCCATACGATGCGTTCGAACAAGAGCCTGACCCGAAGCGGGGCTATCGGGACTGTCGATGTCGATTTCGCGGATACTCTTCGGTTCGGCAAATTGAATCGCTCGCATGAGGTCGTTTCGTTCCGTGACGGAGAGATTAAATGGAAAGCGGCATGATGACGGTCAGCGGATCGATGATCCAGCCACGCGGCGAGAGCAGCATTGAGGTAAGACCATCAACCGGAGAGCCGGATGCGGGACAACCGCACGTCCGGTTCGGATGGAGAAGAAGCCGAAAGGAATCGGCTCTCCCTACCCCTATCCGTCGAGTTTCGAATCCGCATTCTCTCTTTGCGGATTCGCGGGGATCCACAGCAACGTAAAGAGCATTCCCAGAAGGATGATTCCCGCGCAGATTGTGAAGCTGACTTTGAATCCCAGCGCGCGGCTGTCCTGCCCGAATGCTGTCAGGTCATTCTCATGCACGGTGTCGACGATCCATCCGAACAGAACGCCCGCCTGTCCGACCGGACCCATGGCCAGGTTCATCATCACCTGCCCGCGTTTCATTTCTGATTTTCGACACGCAGACAGCATGTAGTTCGGAGCGTAGACGCCGATCAATTCTCCGGCTCCGAAGATTCCAAAGGCCAGCAGGTAGGCCTTTCCGGTGGCGAATATCGCCCAGGCCAGAGCGAAGACGTATAGACCGGCCGTAACGAGGACTCCGGCGCGAGGATTCGTTTTGACGAGCAGCCAGCCCAGGGCGGCTCCCGCGAGCGCTTTGAACGAGAACCTCAGCAGGTTCTGATAGCCCGCGTATTCCACCGGGTCGACTCCCAGAACGCTGCTCGAGTACAGGCTCATGTTCGAAGGGATCGTGTTGCCGATGTAGAAAATCACCGTCATGAAGGCGACGAGTCGCAGGACGCGGATCGACAGCAGATCGCGAAAATGCACGATGAATAGTCCGGTCGAAATCAGCATGCAGATGATGGAGATCGACATGTTTTCGTACAGAGCGAAAACCATCGCGGCGACACCGGCGGCGATTCCCAGGCTCAGGTCGATGACTGCCGTAAACGGGCGGCGAGATGGTTCTTCCTCCGGGACGACGATTTCAAACCGGCTCGCCAGATACGACGCCAGGCCCATGACCGGAGCGATCAGAGCGAACAGCAACGCGTAGTTCCAGGGCGAATCCAGAGTCTCGCTCTGCAGATTGAGTGGCCCCAGTTCAAAGTGTCCCGCGAGGATCAACTGCGAAGCCAGGGAACCGACCGCGGCGAGCACCGGGCCCGCGCCGTAGGCCAGTCCGAGTGCCACGCCACGCTTCGATTCGTTGGTTGTGCGGCCCAGCACTTCCCAGATGAAAGCGATGGCCGTGGGAATCGTCGCTCCCGTGATGCCGCTCTGCAGAATCACCGCGACGATCTTGACCTGATTGGAAACCGGAAGAATCAAAGCCACCGCTGTCAGCCCGGACGTGATCGCCGCCAGCCCGTAGCAGCTCATTAGAATTGGTTTCAGGTGGCGCACTTTGGGAAACGCCCACGCGATCAGTGCGACGAGCGTTGCCATCACGAAAAATGACGCGCCCGGCAGATTTGCCACCAGCGCGTTCGCGTCCAACTGTTTCAGCAAAGACGCCTGCGTGATGCCGACGTAAATCACCGGCGCGGCGAGGTATTGCAGGGCGACGATCGCCGCAAAGATTCTCAGGTTCTTCTCGAAATGAGACTGGGGCATGCGGAGGTCCGGAAGCGAATGGCTACAAAGGCAAATCTACCGCCTGCCCGGTTTGGGCTGACTTCAGACACGCTTCGCAAATCTGTACAGCAGCCCGACCTTCCGCTCCACCGATGGTTGGGGCCCGCTCTTCACGGACGCTGTCGATGAATCCCTGGACGACTCGAAAATGCGGCTCAAGGCGGACGGGATTGGTCGGGTCGTTGGCCCAGTCGAATTTCTCGGGAATGTAGACGTCTTCCCACGACTCGCCTTTGCCCATCCGCAGAAAATCAAAGTTCTCGAAGTCGAGTATCGCGTCCCGGCCAACCACCTCGAACCGCACTTCGCTGCTGGGGATACTCGGTGGAGGCAGCTCCGACGTGATCCACATGTGAGCCATCAGTCCGTCTTCAAACTGCAGTTGAGCCATCACGCTCTGGGCGGGAGCTTCGATATCGCTGAACGTGTTGACTTGAGCAAACACGCGGACGACTTCCCTGCCCGTCAGCCAGCGCAGAAAGTCCGTGTTGTGCGAGGCCATGCCCATAAACAGCCCGCCGCTGTTCGGGTCGTACATCCATTTCCGCTCTGCGAAAACGTCGCGGGTTAATGTGATCGGGAAAGCCGACATGGTCCGCATCATCCAGATCGGACCGATCGCTCCATCGTCGATCAGCTTCTTTGCTTTCCGAGTGATCGTCCGAAACCGTTCGGTCTTCACGACGCCGAGATTAACTCCGGCCTGATTACACACACGAATCATCTCGTCGCACTCAGCCACGGTGGGGGCCATCGGCTTTTCCACCAGGACGTGTTTTCCGGCGGCAGCGGCTTTCTCAGTCAGCTCCAGCCGGCATTGATCGGGCGTCGCGACGATGACCGCGTCGACATCCGGGCGAGCCAGCATCGCCTCGACGGATCCTTCAGCCGTCACTTCAAAATCAGCCGCGAGTTTTTCCGCGCGCGAGCCGCCCGTGACCGAAACGAGGTGGGCTCCCTCCACATGAGCCTTAAGACACTGACTATAGGTCAGTCCCATGAAGCCGCTGCCGATCATCCCGACGCCGATACTGTCCATCTTGCGTTCCCTGTCTGGAGTGACTCGTCTCGTGGAACGAACGCCATCGCCCGACAATCAGCTCCACTCAATCTTCAGCCGAGTCCAGCGGATCCCGCACCGTCCGTCCTCGACGCACCAGTGCGTTGCCAGAAACGAACCGTCCTGTAACGGGATGGCCGTTGGAAAGCCGAATGCGAAAGCGTCCAGCTCGTCGATACCCGACTGCACTTCTTCGGACCGCCGGTAAGTCGTGCGCGCATCGTACATCACCGACTCGTGATGGACGGTCCACTTGTCTTCGGTAAAAGTCACCAGGCACATTTTGATCGCCTGCTGCCCGTGCCGCTGATTGTAAAGCACCAGCAACCGGTCTTCGCCGAGCGAGACAGGCGTCATGGTCTGACCTCGGATGCCCGTCGAGCGAATTGGTCCCCACGTCGAACCTCGGTCCTCTGAAATCACAAAGCTGTCTTCAAGATCGGCATAGTCACCCAGGGTGACCGTCCAGGCGACTCCCATCACGCGGTTGTCGGGAAGCTCGACAAACTTCTGCTCGAAGTAGCCGCGCTGTTTTTCCGGATGCTCAAAAGCCACGCTGTGCGACCAGGATGTTCCGCCATCGTCGGACAGAGCGGTGAGCACGCGCAGGCCGAGTTGGTCTTTATGAAACAGTGTCGCGGCCGGTGCGAGCAGACGACCAGACCGCAACGGCAGCAGACCATGCGAAACTTCGAGCGGACCTTCGGGCATCGGAACTGACTGCGGCTCGCTCCATGTTCGCCCGTCGTCGACCGAACGACACAGCAGCGAGCCGGAATCGCGCGCTCCGAATTGCTCATCCGTGTTTGAGTCGATCCACTGTCCGTAGGCGTAGATCGTCTTGCCGTCCGGCGACAGACTCAGTTTCAGAAAGTTCGCCCGGTTACGGTCCTCATCCTTCGACAGAATCGTCCCTTCAACCTGCCAGGTTTCTCCGTTGTCAGTCGAACGAGACCAATCGGTCCCGCCCGTCACCAGCGATCCGCCGCCGACTCCGTACGAACACAGAATGTCTCCGCCTGGCAGTTGCACAGCCATGGGAAAAGCAGACTCACGATCGTCAAGCCGCCCGGTTCCCAGCACTTCGATTTTCGGCATGGCGTTCACTTCCTCCGGCTTCCACGAGCATCACCGCTCCGGCGACCAGTCGCAATTTGACGTCGAAGTGCCGAGTCGCGTCACACGCTACCAGCTTGCCGAGTGATTTAAACCGGCCGCGCGGCCGTGCTTGCGAGAACCACTGTGCGCTGGGTGGTCCTGGTTAATTGCCCGAGTAGATGCAGCGGGCAGTACACCCAAAGCGGCAGAGCCGCAACCAAAAGTAGGATGGGCACTCTTGCCCGTCCATTGCCGGTGCCGGGACGGGCAGGAGTGCCCATCCTACGATTCGCGCGCACGGCGCGCATGCCTGACGACGGAAGACTCTAAGGCCAGCACTGCCCGTTGCGTCCAACATCGTTGGCGTCCATCAGAAATCGATTTGGGCACGGGTTACGAACAAGTGCGAGTCGGCGTCCATTGGCCCCGTGTCATGCATGACATTGATGTAGTTGAATTGCAACTTGAACCGCGGATTCAGATACCAGTTGATTCCCGCGGTCAACGTTGTGAGGTCACCGCCGTCGATATTTTCATCGTTGAGATCAACCCAGGACCACCGGGCGGCCATTTCCCACGCTCCGCGGCCACCACAATCCACTGATTCTGCGAACTGTGGTCGCGTAAACACTCCGTGTTTGCGGCTGTAAGGACGCGGTTCACCGCTCAGCGAGTAGACCAGTTGAAAGTACGCTCCCTGAAACGCAAGAGACGGGCCTCCAATCTGATCGACTGCCGTATGGAAAAACTCAGCCTGGCCGTGGATACGACCGTACTGAAATCCACTTTCCACACCGAACAGATTCGCAACTTCGGTCGTAACGGCTCCCGTGTCGACGAAGGCCGGAAAAACGCTCACACCCACCTCCGCCAGAAATGCTTCGGGGCGGGCGGTAAATTGAACTGTGTCGTCTGGCGGTGCGATCAGCGAGTAGTTTGCGCCGACATGAAACAGGCGATGTTCGCTGGGGCAGTCCAGAACCAGCCATGTCGCGCGACCGGCCAGCCCCCATCCCCCGTCATCACCCAGACTGGCACCGATCGTGTTTGACTCTGTTCGGAACACTGAGGCGGCCCACGTGCCTGTGTCTTCAGAATGACTGCCAAACGCTCCAATCCCTGATTGCCGAAACGGGACAAATGCGAAAGTTGACGCTCGCTCTATAAACGACAACTCCTTGACGCTGGTCATCGCGCTCATACCGAATGGCTGTCTCCATCTTCCAATTCGGAGAGTGGCGTACTCACCGTCCAGCTGAGCAAACACGTCCGTAAACGCAACGCGAGACGTTGCGGCAAAGTCCATCTCGATCACATAGCGTGTCGAGTGCCACGCCTTCCCGTTTACTCCGATTCGTGCGCGGCGAAAGTCGCTTCCGTCCTGCAAGTCACCGACAGCAGCTTGGCTTGCCGCATCCTGATGGAAGTAGCCCGCATCGGCCTGAATCAAACCTTCAAGCGATGCAGTGGGAAACTGGGATGCGCCATTATCGGGAATCTGGTGCAACTCAGTCTGCTGCACTAACCAGTCGATTTGACTTTGCAGTGACTGAATCTGGCTGCCGACGTCATGTTCGGTCGCACCGGAATCCTCCGCGGTACAAGCCGTTCCCCAAAGGGGGATGAACAAACAGCCCACCGCAACGGCAATTCGCCCCATCCTGCATCTCCACGCGGGTTATTCGGAGTCCACCTGTCTCAGAACGAGGTCCCGACTGCACCAAATTTCATGACTGATCGACTCGCCAGAACCGGAAAATCCGGTAATTCCGTCAGAGCCGGTACGAAGTTTGTAACCCGCAAGGTTTCCCCAGCTTCTTGCGAAGGAAGGCAGCCAGGACTGGAACAACGAGGTTGATTCATCAGGCCAGTGCGTGCCCTTCCGTCCTGCGACGCGTGATACCAGCCGACAACTCCAAAGCGCTTTCGAGAGGCTCCTGCGCGGGGATCGGAGTAAGTAAGCCCGATGACCCCTATCCCAGCGAATCGATGCGGCGATCGGGGCGTATGCACTGGATGTGAAATTGTGGCTGGCGGCGGCGTGTCCGGATTCGTTGTGTCGCTTGCTGCTGGGTGGTGGCGGTTGCCGTGCAACGACGCCTCACAATCAGGTGTCAATATCCAAGGCGGCGGTCAATTCAGATTGGGCGCGAATGGAGAAGCTTCTTGTCGCTCCGTGACCCAGCCAATCTGGCCGGGCTACCGTGCGTCGATTCCTACATCACGTGCTGCCTCGCGGGCTGCACAAGATTCGGCACTACGGCTTCCTGAGCCGTCGGTCAAACATCGACCTCGATCGTCTGCGTACCGCGATCCTCGAATCGCTGCGGGAGGTCGAACCGGACCTGGAACTGGACGAGTCGTCGGTCCCGACTCTGCGCCCGACCGACGACGACGGACCACGCTGCCCGATCTGCGGAGGCAGACTGATCTTCCAGAGTTTCCACCGCATCCGCCCACCGCCGCTCACACGGCGCTGAAACTCAGCCCCGTGAATCAGTCCACTCGTTTCTGAAATCCACTGACAGCGAGCCCGCTCCCGGTCCGCGCCCACTCAATACCGTCTGCAACACGTCGACACGACACACACCGGACTGACACACAGCGTTGCAACGATCATTTCACCAACAATCCTCACATCGCGCATCAAAAAACCAGAGCACACCACCCGGGCTTCTCGAACAAAAGATTAGAACTCGGCTCGGCGGATCCTCACGAGTTTCTAATCCACTGACGTTGGACGCCTACTTCTCTGTTGGCGCTAATGCCTTAATCTGGTCTCTTGCCCGAATCCAGGTGTCAACATCGCCTTTTCCAACTTCGCGCCCGTACACGTTGTCAAGATCTTGATTTCCCGCCTCGGCTTTGATCGCCTTGAAGTTTCGTCCATGGTCCATAGACACCTTGTTGCCCTTGACGATATTGTTGCGCGACGCAATGCGCAGGCCGACGAAACGGGATGCATCATGATTTCGCGTGTCATAAATAACGTTGCTGAGGACTCTATTGCTATTGGCTATTGACGGATTTGGCGACCGCTTTCCGACACCATTGACCACATAAATCGCGTCAGCAGCTGCATCGATGATGCTGTTCCCCTCGATGAGATTATTGGTCCATCTGGGTCTACCGTGGGTAGAGATTGAGTCCGCCACAGTAAAAGTAGATAGCTGTTTTGAAGTTTTCACGATTGCGGTATCCGCCGACTCTGCGTTTGATAGACATGATCTTACTGTTCATGCCCTCGGCCACGGAGTTCGTGATGTGGTGAGTGCAGTAGCTCACCACATTGTCCAGTCGCTGCTTGATGGTGCGAGCCAGTGTCTTCATAGGAGCCAGTTTTGTGTGGATCACACGGCGATACCAGGCTTTGAAGTACTCGGTCGCTGCGGCAGCAGTCGGCTGATTCCACAGGTCACGCAACAACTCCTTGTACCCCCACGCTTTGGCCGTGGTCAGGGTCGAGTGGAAGACCGCGGCCAGGCGGCTTGTCTGCTCGTCGCTGAGGTTCTCTTCATTGGTCAGCCAGAGGTATTTCGTCTTCGCCAGGCGATTGTCGCCGACGGCCTGCAGCTCACGGTGCTCACTCCGGCGCACGCTGTCGACCGCCTTCGTCGCCAGTTGCATCACATGAAACCGGTCATGCACGATCTTCGTCGCGGCGTCTGGAATCGTCTCCACGGCTGCTTTGACATACGCCGCGCTCATGTCCATCGCGACGGCTTCCACGCCAGCGATCTGCTGACTCGAAAGCTGCGAAAAACAGGCGATTCCCGCCTCGGTGTCGTTTCCGTCTGAGATCGCCTCGACCGTGCTGTGAACCAGATCGTAAATCAGAGTGACGTATTTGTGACGCTTCGCGAACGCCTTTTCGTCGATACCAATCAGTGGCAGCGTCTGTGGCTGTTTCCGATCCTGGCCACGGCGGACGGCACGCTCCAGAATGTGCCAGGTCTCGTCCCAACTGGTTCTTAACAGGCTCGCGGCTCCCGTCACCGTCTGAGTGGCCTGCAGGACGTCGATCGCGAAGCGTTCGAACAGCAGGGTGAACCGGCTGCTGCCCTCGGCCCACGGAACCTGCACCGTTTTTACACCATGCTCCGGGCAATTCACCCGTGGGGCTCGAGCCACGAGAATGGTCTGGAACTGACAGGAGTCCAGATGTCGCCAGCATCGCTCTTCGGCGTGGTCATAACACGGAAGATGACGATCACACTCCGGGCAGCAGAACTTCGTACCACGTGGATGGGCGACATGAATCCGAACCTCTTCGGCATCCGAATTCAGCTCAACCTGTGACACGGTCCAAGGTGAGTCCAGACACAGAACCGGCTGATAAAGCTCCCGGTCTTCCATGCGTGGATACATCCCTCAAGGAAATCCGGAAGCCTACCAATACGAACCCAAACCCACGACAAACCCAGATGGACCCTCTTTCTCCAGGCACTCCTGATAGATCGGTTCCGTAAACCCGCTGCCGACAACTTTGTAAAGTTCACAACACGCTCCTATGACCGCGTAGCTTTCTTCGCGAAGAATGATCTCCATGATTCGTCTCTTCTTAAATTGATGGTCCACGAAGCCACGAATGGACACGAAAGTAAGTAACAAAGAACGCAACCTGAATAGAAACCCGCTCTGCTTTCTTCTGCAACTCTGGAACGCACAGCCTGGCATCCTGTCCGCACCAGTCTTTCGTGCTTTTCCGTGCCTTTCGTGGACTACTCTTCAAGCAACTCTCGAATCGCAGCAGTGATCTGGGAAACCTGCGGCACGACAGCTTCTTCCAGAGTCGGAGCGTATGGTGTCGGAGTAAATGCTCCGTTGAGGCGTTTGATTGGGGCGTCCAGCTCGTCGAATCCCGCTTCAGAGACTTGTGCGGCAATTTCTGACGCAGCGCTGCATGGTCCAAACGCCTCATCGACAATCAGGAGCCGACCGGTCTTTGCGACCGACTCAAGAATCGTCTCTGTATCCAGCGGCGAAACTGTTCGCGGATCAACGATCTCGACTGAGACGCCGTCTGCCGACAGTTGTTCCGCAGCTTCGCTCGCTCTGTGGACCATCAGCGCCAGTGCGACAACAGTGATATCGGCTCCCTCTCGAACGACGGACGCCTTTCCAAATTCAATTTCGTAGGGCTCTTCTGGAACGGGCCCTTTCACCGACATCAGTTCGCGGTGCTCCAGGAACAGGACCGGATCCTGGCAGCGCAGTGCGCGGTGCATGAGTCCCTTGGCGTCATAAGGAGATGAAGGCATCACCACTCGCAGGCCGGGTATGTGCGAGTAGATCGAGTGGTAACTACCCGAATGGTGCGTCGCGGCTGAATGCCCGATACCAATGCAGCCACGATACAGAGCGGGCATCTTCAAGCGACCACTCGACATGTACTGCATCTTGGCGACCTGGTTAATCATTTCACCAAACGCATCATTGATAAAATCGATAAACATGAAATCGATAACTGGTCGCGTGCCCGTCATGGCTGCACCGCAGCTCAGACCGACGAAGCCGCGTTCACAGATCGGCGTGTCGCACAATCGCTCTGCTCCATACTTGTCGTACAGCCCAACAGTCGTCGCGAAGTTGCCACCTCGCGCTCCGATGCCCTCGCCCATCACCCAGATGCCGGGATTCCGGTCCATCTCGCAGTCCAACGCTTCGTGAGTGGCGGCGACATACGTTGTGACTCGATCGCCAGGTGCGGGAGGCGCGGGAATCGCCGGCTCGCTCCCCTCGAAGTAGACGTGATTCGAGGCGGTTGCCGCGTCGGGCCAATCAGCATTCTCGGCCGACTTGCCCGCGTCGACAACGTGAGCCTTAATCTCGGTATCGATGTCCGCGAGTTCCTGCTCACTGGCCAGACCGTCCTCGATCAACCGATCGCCGAGTCGCTTGATGGGGCAACGTTCTCTCCACTCGGCCACATCTTCACGCGTCCGGTACGTGTAGTCGCCCATCCCCTCAGCATGCGCCCGCGTGCGGTACGTCTTGCATTCGATCAGCGTGGCTCCACGACCAGACCGTGCCCGTTCGACAGCCTCACGTGCGGTTTCGTAAACAGCCATGACATCGTTGCCATCAACTTCATGGCCCGGCAGTCCATAGTTCGCGGCGCGGCGTCCAACATCAGGAATGCCACTGGAATAACTGAAAGGGACTTCGGTGGCGAAGCGGTTGTTCTCGCACACGAAGATGACCGGCAGGTTCCAGATACTGGCCATGTTCAAGCCTTCATGAAACGCGCCGTTGTTGACAGCTCCGTCACCGAAGAATGCGACAGCCACATTGTCCGTCTTCAGGATCTTGAAGCTGTAACCGCCTCCACACGCCTGCAGAATGCACGGGCCGACGATTCCGCTAGTGCCCATCATGCCGATCTCAGGCGCGAACAGGTGCATGCTCCCCCCGCGTCCGAACGAAACACCGGACACGCGACCGAACAGCTCAGCGATCAACTTCTCCGGTTCCAGTCCCTTCGCCAGCGCGTGACCGTGGCCCCGGTGAGTGCTGAAAGCGACGTCGTCATTACCAAGATGCGCGCAGACGCCGGTCGCGATTGCTTCTTCACCGACGTACGTGTGGCAGGCGCCCAGCACGAGCCCACGCTGGTGATATCGCGCCAGTTGCTCTTCCGTCTGCCGGATCGTCTGCATCGTCCGATAGAGCGAGAGAGCCGTTTCGCGGCTTACACTTTGTTCGACTGCTGAAACTGACATTCTTAACCGTTTCCAATGCTGGGTTTTGTCACCACGAAAGACACGAACTACACGAAAAGACTCGGTCGAGGCAGATGTCCACAGTATTGCTCGTAACGAGTTTTACGACGTCCCAGACCTTTTCGTGTCATTCGTGTCTTTCGTGGTCACATATTTGAATCCGTCAATCCAGCTGCTCTTCGCGAAATGACTGCACAAGACCGCCTTCATGGCCCGGTGTTCCGCCGGCGTTCATGGCGAGGTTTCCACCGTCCATGGGAATGATCGCTCCAGTAATCCATTCCGACGCATCCGAAGCCAGCAGGACAGCCAGTCCCATGATGTCTTTCGGTGTTCCCATGCGACCGACTGGAATACCACTGACGAAACGAGCTTCCAGTGTCGGGTCTTTCTGCATGCGACTGATGAGACTTGGATTGGTCACCTGGGCCGGGGTGACTGCGTTGACGCGAACGCCGCGCGAACTCCATTCCGTGCTGAGCTCGCGAGTCATCTGTACGACAGCGCCCATCGCCATGCTGTAAGCCGCGTGCCCTCGACCCATTGCCGTCGTGCTGGCCAGCGAGCCGATATTCATGATCGACCCGCGTCCCTGAGCCAGCATGCGACGACCGGCTTCCTGACACATGGCGAAGCGCCCGACAACCAGATTCTGCAACACTCGGTGCAGGTCCTCGATCAGCAGGTCCTCGGGCTTCGCCAGATGACCATCGCCAGCGATGTTTCCCAGAAAATCGACGCGGCCGAACTTATCATCGACCTGTCGGAACAGTTCGCAGATGGCCTCCGGATCGGACACGTTTGTACCGGCGACAAGGACCTTTCGCCCGAGTAGTCGAATCCGCTCGGCGGTGGCTTCCGCGCCGTCCAGGTTCCGGTCGACCAGAGCGACATCCGCACCGCACTCCGCAACAGCGATCGCCGTCGCCTGTCCCATACCCTGCGCAGCGCCGGACACAACGGCGACTTTCCCTGAGAGGTCGAACATTGGATGAGTCACTTTGGATGTTCCTTCTTTCTCATTTCGCTACGGCCGCAACCGAGCAGATGGCCACGAACAACTGAAAGGACCACACAGCGGTCCCAGCCCTGGCTCTCGTGACTTTTCGCGTCTATTGTGACCATCAGGAAGTCCCACAAGGTCCACGGGACGTTTTCAAACTTCAGTCGGACCGTTGACACGACGAGCATGGAAGTTACGCGACCAGAACATCTGGCGAAACGACCGCCGAGTTGCAAGCCCGCGTTGGAAGCCACCGGAAGCGTATGGAGTCAAATCATGACGGCAGCCTGGAACATCAACCGATTCTGTGTGGCAGCACTGATTTCCCTGCTGGCGGCTTCTTCGCATGAGGCAGCCGATTTGGTAGCGGCGCAGGATGAATCGACAGCCGCATTGGAGCGTGCCTACGGGTCCGCGATGCAGCCGCTGCTGCGTCGATACTGCTTCGAGTGCCACTCCGGCAAACGAACGGAAGCCGAGATTGACCTCGCCGAATTCACGTCCGTGGCCACGCTGCGAAAGCAAGTCAAGATATGGGTCAGAGTTCGAGAAATGCTCGACAGCTCTCAGATGCCGCCCAAGGACTCGCCGCAACCAACCGATGACGAACGCACTCGACTCCGGACCTGGGTGCGAGAGTTTCTGACCAGCGAAGCGAAGGCACGCGCTGGTGATCCGGGGCCGGTCGTTCTGCGCCGACTGAATAACGCCGAGTACAACTACACGGTCCGCGATCTGACCAGTGTGGAGTCGCTCGATCCGACGCGTGAGTTTCCCATCGATGGTGCGGCGGGCGAGGGGTTTATCAATACCGGCTCAGCTCAGTCGATGTCGCCGTCGCTGGTGACGAAGTACCTCGACGCGGCGAAAGAGGTCACGTCACACCTTGTACTGCTGCCGGATGGGATTCGCTTCTCTCCGCATACCACACGTCGAGACCAGACCGACGAACTGCTGGCCCGCATTCAGGCGTTCTATCGAAACTTCACTGAGGACGGCGGCGGATCGCCGGTCAATCTGCATGGCATCAAATTCAACACGAATCAAGGTGGCGTGCTGGCTGTGCAGAAGTATCTGGCGGCGACGCTGGAAGAACGGGACGCTCTCGCCAGTGGTACCAGGACGATCGATGCCGTCGCCAGAGAACGGTCGTTGAACAGCCGTTATCTCGGCACGCTGTGGAAAACGCTGTCGGCCTCGACACAAGCCCCTGGTTCACTGCTGGTTGACGGACTGCGTCAGAAGTGGCAGCGCGCCACCGCGGCGGATGCACCAAAGCTGACGGCCGAAATTACTCAGGCACAGAAGCGGTTGTGGAAATTCAATTCCGTCGGACAGCTCACAGATGGCGGCAGGCAGAAGATCTGGATGGAGGCGGTGACGCCGATCGTCTCGCGGCAGGATCTGCGGGTGAGCGTCCCCGCTGCGTCGGGAGAAGCGGACGTTCTCCTCTACCTCACGACCAATGACCTGGGGGACGGTCGCGATCACGACTTTGTCATGTGGAACCGACCGCGGTTTGAGTTCAAGCCGGACGCCAGCGGGAACGCTCATCCACCGATCCTTCTGCGTGATCTGCACGGACTTGCCGGACAGGTTCAGAAGACAATGGCGACCGAAATGCCGCGAACGTCACTCTACCTGGATGCGGTCACGAAGCTGCAGGTGCCGGATGCGTCTCTTGATGCGATCGCGAAATTGGCCGGCCTCAATGAGCGTCTGCTGAAGAAGTGGTCCGAACTGGTTGGACTCGGTTACTGCGGGAAGCGTGAGATTCGCGGACACTTCACGACGAAACTCACTCGAGCGCACGGCTACGCGGACGTGAACGGGTGGGGAACTCCGCAGACCCCCAACCTGTTGACGAACCGATCGAAACAGGACATCAGCTTCCTGACGCTGACCGTGCCGGCGCGCGGTGTGGTCATCCATCCCTCACCGACTCAGGAATCGGTTGTTGCGTGGCGCAGCCCGCTCGCTGGCAAATTCCGGATCGAGGGGCTCGTTGCCGACGCCGACGACAAGTGTGGCAACGGAGCGGCATGGCGAGTCGAACTGTTGTCGGAATCAGGGACGGTCGAACTGGCCAGCGGCGTCTTTGACAACGGCCGGGAAGAGCGGTTCCAGCCGAAAGGTGAATTCAACGTCCGCAAAGACGATGTCGTATCGATTGTTGTGAACGCTCGCGACAAGAGCCATGCCTGCGATACGACGCATGTCGAACTGAAGTTGACCGAAATCGGCGGTCAGTCGCGCACGTGGGATCTGGCGACCGACGTTGTCGACCGGATTCTGGACGCCAACCCGCTGCCCGATGCATACGGTCACGAAGAAACCTGGCACTTCTGCGTAACCGGTAACAAGCCGCTATCGAAGTCGGTGTTGATCCCCGGATCCGCACTGGCACAGTGGCGAGCCGCTGTCATTGATGCAAAACCTGCGAACGAGATTACCCGGCTGGCCGCGACCGTGCAGAGCGTTCTATCAGCGAAAGACGCTGCGTTGCTCAGCGAGCCGGACCGCCGGCTGCGTGATCAGTTGAACGACTGGAAAGGTCCGTTGCAGTGGACAACGTTGCTGGCCGGGACCGCGGCCGCGGACGAGTCGAACATTGGGATCGCCCCGGCGCAGTTCGGTAAACACCCCAACGGGTCACCGATTGATCCGGCGAGTTTCTGCGTGCAGGCACCGCAGATTCTGGAACTGCGACTTCCGGCAACTCTGATCGCCGGGTCGGAATTTGTTGTTTCCAGCGAACTGCACGCAGCCACTGGCAACGAAGGCAGCGTTCAGGTTCAGGCGCTGACCGCGAAACCCGAATCGCTGGTCGTCTCGCCGTCGTTACCGATTCTTGTCAGGCAGGGCGGAGCAGCTCAGCGACGCCTTGGATCGGCCATGGCGGAATTCCGCAATCTGTTTCCCGCAGCGTTGTGCTATGCCCGCATCGTGCCAGTCGATGAAGTCGTCACAATGACGTTGTTCTTCCGCGATGATGAACATCTCAAGCGCCTGATGCTTGATGACGCGCAGGCCGCGGAACTTGACCGGCTGTGGGATGAGCTGTTCTACGTGGCGCAGGAACCGATCGCACTGACGGTGGCATTCGAACAGATTTACGAGTTCGCCACACAGGACCGCCCGGACCTGGTCAAGGCATTCGGCCCGATGCGCAAACCAATTAACGACCGAGCCGATGTGTTTCGGCAACGCCTGTTGAAAACGGAGCCGGCCCATTTGGATGCAGTGCTGGAATTCGCCGACCGTGCCTGGCGACGACCGTTAAGTCGTGCTGAAAAGGCCAGTCTGCGCGGTCTCTATGCTCAGCTGCGCAAGTCCGAGATCCCGCATGAGGATTCCATTCGCCTGACTCTGGCTCGCGTGCTGGCTTCGCCAGCGTTTCTCTACCGCCGGGAGAATCCAGCTCCTGAAAAAGAAGCCGCTCCGGTTTCGAATTCCGAATTAGCGAATCGGCTGAGCTATTTCCTCTGGTCTTCAGGTCCCGATTCACAGTTGCGAGAGGTTGCAGACTCCGGGTGGCTGGTCGCAGATGACGTGCTTGTTGAGCAGACGCGTCGGATGCTCAACGACGCCCGCACACGGCGGCTGGCGATTCAGTTCGCCTGTCAGTGGCTGCATCTGCGTGACTTTGATCAGAACGATGACAAGAACGAGAAGCTCTATCCGCAATTCGCATCGCTCCGTGGGGACATGTATGAGGAGACCGTTCGGTTCTTCGAAGACATGTTTCGGAACGACGGCTCGATCCTCGGACTGCTGAACGCCGATCACACATTCCTGAACGAGTCGCTGGCGAAACACTACGGCATCGCAGGAGTTTCAGGTGCCGAGTGGCGTCGCGTCGACGGGATCCAATCCAAAGGCCGCGGTGGAATCCTGGGCATGGCAACTCTGCTTGCCAGTCAGTCGGGAGCGTCGCGCACGAGTCCGATTCTTCGCGGCAACTGGATTTTCGAAACGCTGCTGGGAGAACGACTGCCTCGACCACCAGCCAACGTGCCACAGCTCCCCGAGGCTGTGCCGTCGGGACTCACTGCAAGGCAGCTCATTGAGAAACACAGCTCCGTCCCTGCGTGCGCCAAGTGTCACGCTCGGATTGATCCCTACGGTTTTGGGCTCGAACAGTACGATGCAATCGGACGCATTCGAACGGGCGCAGCAAACACGAAGACAAAGCTCGTCGATGGCCGCACGGTCGAAGGGATTGACGGACTGCGAGACTACCTGCTGACGGAACGGCGAGACGACGTCGTGCGTCAGTTCTGTCGAAAGCTACTGGGCTTTGCCCTGGGCCGTGAGGTGCAGTTGTCCGACGAACTGTTGCTGGTCGAGATGCGAGGTAAGCTGCACGCTCACGACCATCGCTTCAGTGTGGCGGTCGAAGCGATCGTCACGAGCCGACAGTTCCGCGAGATCCGCAGTCGGGAAACGCCGAATGATGATTGAAACGGGGCGACGAGATCAGCTCCCAGACAATCTCGTTGGACGCAACTCTGTGCTGCAATGAGTGTAGCGCTTGCAGTTGGCGCGTTTGTTCCGAGAACATCGCCTGATTCAAACAGTCCCAGTTATCCCACAAGAGAAGGCCCTATGACGCGTCAAATGCATCCTGTGATCTGGCTGATTTCCGTTTTCGTTGTCTGGGTGGCAGGTGTTGAACACAAGTGTCTCGCAGCCACAGCAGGAGTTTCCGGTGCCGATGATCTGGTGATCGCCGCGGCCGGGCAGACGCGTGCTCGCATCGTTGTTTCCGCGACCGCCGGAGAAAATGAGAAGCTCGCGGCGGACGACCTGGCGAAGTACATCGGCTTGATGTGCGGCGCGACGCCCGCCATTGCGAACACGACGGAGACAATCGCGGCAGCGCTGTCCGGCAACACTCCCGTGCTCGTCGTCGGTGACGCGGCTTTGAAAGCTCAATCGAAGCTGCGGGGTCTCGTCAGTGCCACTCTGAAAAAGAACCCGGTCCTGCGAGTCGATGGCATTGTGCTACGTCGGGAAGGCAACCGGGTGTACCTGGCCGGTAATAACGACCTGAGCCATTACTTTGCCGTCGCCGAACTGCTGCGTCTATGGGGTTGCCGGTGGTTCCTGCCCACCGAATTCGGCGAATGCATTCCTGATGAACGGGACCTGAAAGTCGGCAAGCTGGAACACAGCTATGGATCGCCGTTTGAAATTCGCAGCTACTGGATTTCGTGGGTTGGAGACAATTCGGGCGCCGCTGAGTTCCAAAGACGCAACATGATGACGGGTCGCTCGGCGATGCCGCCGACGGGTCACGCCCTCGGCAAATTCACGAAAGGAATCGGCAAGGGGACGTTCAATTTCCCCATCACCGACCCCAAAACGGCTCAGCACGTCGCCGAAAAGGTCGAAACTGATTACGCCGCAGGAAAGGCCTTTTCTCTGGGCATGGAAGACGGTTCGTACGACTCGGCTTATCCCGGCGATGAGAAACTGATGAAGCTGCAGTGGGACAAGTACTTCCTCCGCTGGTCAGTGACCGACCCGATGCTGGAGTTGTACAACAATGTCGCGACCATTCTTCAGAAGAAACACCCCGCGAGTGGCGGCAAGATCGGCTTTTTGGCCTATGCCAACATGACCATTCCGCCCGCGCGGGACATGACGGCCGAACGATCACTGTTTTGTGAACTGGCTCCCATCGACATCGATCCGATTCACGGCATGGACGATCCGCAATCGCCGCCGCGACAGGAATACCGCGACATGCTCCACAAATGGGCAAAGGTCATGCAGGGGCGACTGGCAATTTACGATTACGACCAGGGCATGCTGGTCTGGCGAGACCTGCCGAATCCGTCGCACCAGTCCTTTCGCCAGGACGTCAAACACTATCGAGACGCCGGTATTCTGGGCGTGAACACGGAAAGCCGAAACGCAATTGCCACGACGTTCCTGAACCTGCACATTCGCGGCCGGTTGATGTGGAACCCCGACGAAGACGTCGATGCACTGCTCGCCGATTTTTATCCACGGTTCTATGGCCCGGCGGCCGGACCCATGCAGAAGTACTGGATGGCGATTTTTGACGCCTGGCAGAACACGATCTGCACCGAGCACGAGTACTTCGTCGCACAGTCCATCTACACGCCGGAAGTTCTCGCGGTGATGAAGACCAGCCTGACCCAGGCAGAGAAGATCATCAACGCCCTGAGCGCACAAGACAAACAGTCTCGTAATGGGAAGCTATACGCCCGGCGGATGACCTTCACGCGTTACAGCCACGACATCACCGCGGGTTACCTGGCGATGGTTCAGGCGGCTGGCAGTGAGTGCGATTATGCAGCCGCCGTCAAACTGGGTGAACGGGCATTGGCTGTGCGTGAAACACTGACCGACATGAACGGCACGTTTACCACTTACCGCAATTACAAAGTGGAACAGAATGGATACGCCTGGTGGCCAGGCGAAGTGAAGCAGTATCGAGAGTTGATCCCCTTTGTGGACGGCACGAAGGGCAAGCTGATCACACGCCTGCCCCTTGAGTGGGCATTCCGACGTGACGTCGAGAATCAGGGGGTGGGAAAAGGCTACGCCGCTGGACAGGTCGATCTGAAGTACTGGAACGGGAATCAAGAGACGCTGACGCTCGACAGTCGTAAAGACTACCCGGACGAATGGGAGATGCTTCGCACTGACCTTTACGCTCAGGCCCAGGGCATCCGCCACCCGGATCGACAGAGTTACCTTGGCCAACTCTGGTATCGCACGGATGTGGAATTAACCGCTGCTCAGGTCAAGGACGCACCGCATATTCGCTTTCCTGGTCTGTTCAACGAATGCTGGCTGTACGTCAATGGCCAGGAAGTCGCGTATCGGAAACAGGGAAAGCTATGGTGGCTGAACGACTACCGATTTGAATGGGACGAAGATTTGACAGGCAAGTTGAAATCCGGAAAGAACACGATCGCTCTGCGCTGCAACTGTGAACATCACTTCGGCGGCATGTTCCGCCGACCGTTCCTATATGCGGCCAGATAGCTGCCATCGAAAACACGTTCATAGCTTTTCGTCGGACATTCGTTGAGGGATTCTCCATGCGTTTGATCCTGATCGCCGCGCTGTTGGCCTCGGTATTCACTCTCCACATCGCCCATGCCGAACGCTGGACGGGGGATGCCTCGCCACTGGATGGACATCGGCTGATTGTGTTGCGGACGCATCAGTTCAAAACGGAATCGGACTCTGCCACAGAGGCGACACAGGTCAAGCACAAGGCAACGATTTTCGGATCGGCGACTACGCTGAAGGTTCCGTTACAGGCGCGCATCCGAATCAGGTCCGAAGGAAAGTATGCCCTTTGGCTGCGCGTCGGGCAGATTCGCAGATATCGGACACCCATACAGGCCACGATTCGTTCTCAAGATGAGATTCTAGCCCAGGCTACAATTCACGGAGCAAGCGAAACCGAGTCACACAGCGGCCGGGCCGGGTACGTGGCCTACCGTGAAGTCATCGAGAAGTTCACCTCAAAGCTCGTAGCAAATGATCCGACAGAGACTCTGGTAGGCGACCTGATCAATGAGCTTTCCAGTTCGAAGGAACAGGCACGGCGCAAATGGGCTAACCTGGACCGACTGGAAGACGTCGATCAGACATTGCCGTTCTTCTGGTGGAAACTTCCACCCGTTGAATTGAAGCCGGGTGAGTATACGCTGGCATTAGCCGCACAGGGTCGCGCACCCAAAGCACCACCGCTGATTGACACGGCATTCCTGACAACAAACGTCGATGTGCCGTATCCATTCTTTGGTGACATTGACGCCCGTCCTGCCAGCTATATCCGGTTTCAGATCGATGCGCTACCACCTGGCAAGACCAAACTTGCTATCCGGATGGGAGCCCAACTGCATCACGCACCCTGGAATACCGGTGCCAGCCTGGCCCCCAATGGCGTCAACAACGGAAAACCGGCAACGCATTCAAACACCGGGTTCACACGCTGGTATCGCTTGCAGGATATCGAGAACTTCTCGGGCTTCGGTGGAGCGACACTCTCAATCGCGTTGAACGTTGATTCGGAAGCGAAAGGAGCGACCGAGTTCGCCGTGTTTCCCCACGAGGATTATGTTCTCCGACGGTTCGGCTGGAATGAGGTCGACGGCAAGCGACTCTCGATGCGGACGGATTTCGAATCTTTCCCACAGGACTTAAGAACACTGCGAGGTTACGCGCGTCAGCATTACCAGATGGCACAGTGGGCAACACACGGTCAGTTGTTTCCTCTCACTCGCGGGCCACTGTATTTCGCCAATGGAGGGGGCGGCGACAGCGGCGCCGGTAACGACTATCTGGTAAAGACATTGCGACTGCTCGGATTCAACAGTTGCGCCGCGCCGGACAATATTGCCAACAGCCGGCGGTATGGCTGGGAGAAAGTTGGAGGGCAATACTGGCCGCCGGTCTGGATGCCTTACAACGAAGAAGACGCCGCGGGCCGCTATCGCAGCCACTACGCGAGGGAACTGGCTCGCCGCCAACAGCAGTATGAGGGCATGGGCACGTTTCAGATCGCGGACGAGCCGGGCGAGATTAACACCACGGAGTTGTCGGCACCCATGTGGGTGTGGCAGCCTGCTGTGGATAAGAGAGCGGCTCACTGGCACGATCCCACCGGTGCAAGTGAGCTTGTGACGAAGAAGACCGACTTCAGCGATTGTGTACTGGAAGGCGTTCTGCATTGCGGAACGGCATTCGAACTGCGTGTCGGTGAACTGACCGGCGATAAACCCAAATTCGGTTACTGGCGAGTTGGGAAGCCGCGCAACGACGCGACCTGGAACCTGACTGCTGGCGTGTCGAACAGCTCAAGCGGTAACCTGACTCGACCAGGCGCCGTTCCCAGTTGGAATGGTGTTCCGTTCAAGATTATCTATCGACCCGGGTCAGGGGACCCCAGATCCCGTGTTTCCACTGGCACTGCGGCGTTGTATTGCAACGATCGACTGATGACGCAATTGAATGGCCTGCCGTCCAAAGGTGGGTTTGCTATTCGCGGCGGAAGCGCAAAGTCCATCAGCCACCTTCGATTGCGACCCGTTCAGAAAAAGGAACAGGCGCTCGCGTTTGTTGCAAACCTGGACGAGAAGAAGCCGAACTCTGCTGTCGACGATCTTCTGGACGAAATTGCCAGCGACGGTCAGAGCAAGTCAAAGTTTCCGCCCAAACCGCTTAAGAACTTCGTCGATCAGGACTGGGCCTGGAGCGGTGGTTTGCCTGAGGCTCACGTTGGCTTCCGAAAATGGCTGCGCGAACGAGGCCTGACTCCGCCGGATGTTGGTGCGGATTCATGGGAAGACGTGCGTGTGATGACGATTCGGTCTCTGGCTACCAGTCCGGAACGTCGTCGGCAGTTCTACTGGAGTCGCCGTTACGCGAATTATCTGACGCCGCGCATGTTTGCGATGGCCGCTGAGGGTATTCGCGACGCCGCGCCAAATAAGCAGATGAAGGGATATGTTGCGCTGAGTGGCCATGCACTGTATCTGGGAAGCACGGCCATGCCGCTGGATATGTTCGAGCTGGCCAAATATCCGGCGATGACGCCCGGCGTCAGCGATTGGATGTCATCGGGCGGCTGGCGATGGGACAGCCATCAGGCGGTGGCCTATTCGGTCGCTCCTTACAACGCCGGCGCACGGCAATATGGCAAACAACCACTGACGTTTCCCATGATGCACTGCGTTTACCCGAGCGTCTTTCGCGCATACACGCAGTTGGCCAACCAGTGCAAACTGATCAGCTATTGGACATACGGCCCGTCGTACGCGATGACCGAAGGCTACTGGTCGGACAGTCACGGGAGCCATCGCGCCGTTCACACGATGAATAACCGGTCGGCGCAGGTGGACGATCTTCTAGGAACGGCTGTGATGCGTCCCAGTCGAGTCGCCATGCTTTATTCGCATTCGACACATCTGTGGAGCTCCGCCGACAGCTACCACGACAAACGCGCCACATTCCTCGGCCTGTCGCACGAGTACTATCAACCGGAACTCGTCACCGAAGAACAGATCAGCAATGGCTGCCTGCAACACTACGACGCGCTGTACGTGCTTGAGCCGCATGTCGCTCAAGGCGTTCAGAACGAGATTTCCCGATGGACACGCGGCGGGGGCCTGTTGTGGACGTCTTCAAATGCCCTGACCCACAACGAGTACGACGAGCCGAGTGACTGGCTGGCTCGCGAAGCTGCAGTTGAACGAACGGGGAATTCGGAGAAGCGTTCGGCGAAGATGCAATCGGCGAACCGGCAACCGGCCTTCCAGACGCACAATGTGTTTTTCGGTCGTCGCTACAAATCGGTCACAACAGACGACGCCATCGTCCGTGCCGTGTATGACGATGGATCACCAGCGTGGATCGAAAAGCCACTGGGCCAGGGACGTGTCATTTACGTTGGCCATCGTGCGGGAGTGACGTACTCGGCACAGAACATCGCGCTCGGTGGACGAGCCGTCCTGTGGGCGGACACGGGCCGCGAGACTCTCACGCGTCCACTCCATGAAGCGACTGTCTCTCGCGAGCTGGTCCTGTCGAAGCCGACGGTGATGGCGACGGCGCAGTCGACGGAGGATGGCACAGTGATCGTCCTCTACAACATGCGTCCCGAATCGATCATGCCTCTGACAGTCACGTTGAACGAACCGACGCCTCCCGCAGTTGTGCAGAGTTTTGCGAACGACCGTCTGACCGACATTCCGTTCGAATTCGCGGACGGGAAGGTGACGGTTACGCTGGACCGATTGCACCAGCACGAAGGACAAATGATCGTCGTTCGCAGAAAACCCGCTCCGGCCGATCCGCGTCTGGCAGAGATGAAGACGCGTGCAACCGGATTGTTGGAATCAGACGATCCACTGGACCTGAGTGCCGGAGCGTGGCTTGCTGGCTACCACGCAGAGTGGGAACTCGGTGAGGCCATTACTCCGCTGCTTGAACATGCACGCTGGGAAGTTCGCCGATCTGCTGCCGAAGCCCTTGGCCGGCTCAATCACAAGCCGGCAGCCAGCGGACTGTTACAGTTAGTCGAGCAGGACATGGACAACCATGTTCGGGCGGACGCTCTGCACGCACTTGCCCTGGTTGACATTGCCGTATTCGTTCGTGTCGCTCCGCAGCATGCGCAACACGAGAATATGATTGTGCGTCTGGAAACGATGCGTGCCGTCAAGTCGTTGCTGAACCGTTTCAGAGACAGTGAAACTGATGAGCCCGCAGTACCGCATAAGGCGGCACTGCTGGCGACTGCAAAACTATGTCTATCAGATACTTCGCAGCCAGTTCGACATCTCGCAATCGAACTATCCAGTCGCCTTCAGCCTGAAACCATGCTGCAGACGATACTGGCAGTGTCTACCAGTCCTGATGACCTCACTCAGTGGATAGCCGCACTGGCGGCCAACGACGCAGCATTCTCTCAGTACCTGGAACAGGGAATGCCAGGCGATGACGACCTGTTCTATTCGATTGCCCAGCGTCGCCAGGACCCCGCGTTGGCAGAGGAACTCGAACGCCGCCTGACGGCCGGCGACCAGGCACCTGGATTAATCAGCGCCGTGGAAGCGCAGCGCAACGAAAGACTGATAAGACGTGTCTTTCAGCAACGCGATCAGCTGAATAAGAGCTGGCAGGCTCGGCTCGCGTATCAGCTGGAAACTTCACTGGGGCATAGTCTGGGTCGCGATCTCAACGCCTGGGAGGAACGGCTGGCTGCTCCGTCAAACTGAACTGGGACTCGTTCGAGAACTCAAGGGATCAACGACATGACACGGCGCCGGATGTTTCTCGCAGCCTCGCTCGTTGCGCTGATTAGCGCGGATTCAGCACGAGGCGAGCGACCTGAATCAATCGAGACAGTCGAGTTCGAACGACTGCATCAAGTGCTCAAACCGCAACCGGGCGAGTCTCGATGGATGGAGATCGACTGGTATCCGAGTGTTTGGGAAGCGCGACGCAGGGCGGCGGCCGAAGGCAAGCCGATGCTGTTATGGGCGGGCAGCGGTGGTGCTCCTGCCGCCGGATGCTGAACGGCCGGTCGAGGAGTGGGCCGTGCGCCTGCCATGTGGAACGATGAGACGATCAAACTTGTCAAGGAGAACTTCATTGCCGTCGCCGTGCCAACGTTGGTCTGTCGTGCGAAATGCCCTGAAGGCGAATTCCTGCGTAGCGCGGGTATTGAGAAACGCTGGGTCACGTCCAGTGGCTACATGAATTGCGTGTCTGCCAGCGGCAGGATGCTCGGTGGGCGAGCGTCACAGAAGGTGCTGGAGGAATTCGCGAAGCTGCCCGAGTCCGAGCGGACGCCAGGTGCCGTTCAGGTCTCTAAGATTCCGCCTGCTGAAGAGGCCGTGCCGTCGCCTCCCGAAGGTGGACTGGTCCTGAAAGTCCACGCGAGATTCCTGACGCAAGACGATGACGAATTGCGGTACGCCAGAACCACTGACTTCCCTCTCATGCGCGACAAGATCAACGTGATGAATTTGTGGCAGTTGTTCCTGCAGCCGAACACTGAGTACATGTGGATGACTCAGGGTGAGTGGCGGTCATTGGTACCAGCAGATCCTGCTGCAGGGCAATGCCTGACTGTTGACCGCACTATCGCCGAACGCATGGCGCGTTTTCACTTGACCCCACAACGCGCCATGACCAGTGAAGGCGGCATCGTCAGCAAGCGTTCGGTTAAGTCAGCCGGATTGACGCTGGTCGTAGACGACGTCTCGCCGCAGCGTATCCAGATGCAGTTGCGGGGCTCCGTCCACTGGGGCAGCGACTATGACGAGTCGAAGGCCACAACACCGAATGGTCCACTGGGGCAAGGCTTCGAGGCGCCGATACACGGACGCCTGGAGTACGACCGGGTCAAAGGGGCGTTCACTCGATTTGACATGGTGGCATCGGGACATGTCTGGGGCCGCTGGGGAGACGCCAACGGCAAGAGCATGTACGTGGAACGTCCGGGCCGCGCACCATTCGGATTCGCCTTCGAACTCGCAACGGGTGATTCGCCGTCTAATCGAATTCCGCCGGGCGGTAACGGAAACTACGTCTCAGAAAGAACCGGTTACTTTTCGACTGCCAGGTAATTATGGAGAAGGCAATGAGCGGGCCCGATAGCAGCCGATTCTCGCGGCCGGTTACAAACTCAACCGCGTGGTTGTTCCTCGTGTGGACAATCGCGTTTCTGACTACGGATTCAACCTGGGCTCAGGGTCCCTTCGCATTTCGTGACGTCGGCGACGAAACGGGACTTTTTCCGGGCGCAGCGAACATCGCCGGTCACGGAGTGGGCTGGGGCGATGTGAATGGCGACGGTTGGCCTGATTTGTATGTGGCTACGTTCGGTGGGCACCCCTACGACTCAAAGCCGAATCAGTTGTTCCTGAATCACAAGGGCAAATTCACACTCGACTCACAAAAGGACTTGCGTGTACTCGGGCGAGCCAACGGTGCCGTCTTCGTCGACCTCGACAACGACGGCGATCTGGATCTGTACACAACGAACCACGCTATCGACGGCAAAGCGTATGGTCATCCACACTACGGTGAACCGAATCACCTGTTTCGCAATGACGGCAACGGTCAGTTTGTTGACGTGTCGCCTGCCAGCGGGACGTGTCCCACCGGAATTGCAGCTCGCAGCGCAGCGGCAGTTGATTACGACGGCGACGGACTGCTCGACCTGTTTGTTGGCGAGTGTTATTTCCAGGGCGGCCAGAGTCGTACGCGGCTGTATCGCAACCGTGGCGGCTTGAAGTTTGACAACGTCACCGCGTCAGTCGGCTTGCCGGATAAGCTGACCGGATTCGGTGTGGCTGCCAGTGATGTGAACGGCGATGGCTGGCCCGATCTCCTTGCAGGCGGTCGACATCACGGCAACCGGCTCTTTGTTAACGACGGCCAGGGGAAGTTTGGTGAAGTACCCGGATCGCACGCCAGCTTCGCGTTTGAGTACAAGGACACGCCGGATGACACGGCCTGCGGTGTCTGCTTCGGCGACGTGAATCGAGACGGACGCCCGGACATTGTCATCGGCTCGCACTTCGACCGTCCCTGGTGGACGGGTGGCGTTGCCGTGCGGCTGTATTTGAACCGCGGAGTGAAAAACGGCTGGCCGAAATTTGAAGATGTCACGGAACGCGTCGGCCTGACACCACTGCCCATGAAATCGCCGCATGTCGAGGTGCAGGATTTCGACAACGATGGCTGGCCCGACATCTACACCAGCATCATCAAGTTCCGTGGTGACGAGCCACATCCGGTGATCTTTCGCAATCTCGGGGCGAGCGGCGGCGAGCCGCAATTCAAAGAGTTCGCGCTGGCCGTGAACGACTTTCCGACGGCCGAAGATCGGAAGATGGCATCTGTCGGACCATTCTTCGAAAAGATGGAACGTGAGCACAAGATCGTCTACACGGCGCCGGGACCCAGTTGCGACTTCGACCGAGACGGGCGGCTCGACCTGTTTCTTGGCAACTGGTGGGTCAAACAGAGATCACTGCTGCTGAAGAACGAATCCAAATCCGGCAACTGGTTGCAGGTCGCCGCCTCGGGGCATGATGGTGTCAATCGCAACGCTATCGGATCGGTTGTGCGAATTTATCCGGCGGGCAAGCTGGGGCAGGCTGACGCCCTGTGGTTTGCTCGCGAGATCGCCGTCGGTTACGGCTATGCCAGTGGCCAGGAGGCAATCGCTCACATCGGACTTGGCGATCTGCCCGCCTGCGATGTCGAGGTTGTCCTGCCACACGGCCTGGGAACAATCGGACGCACAAACGTCATGGCTAACCAACGGTTGGTGATTGGGAAGCAGTGATCATCCAGAATCAACGCGTTACAAATTCGGAGTTCAGACTCAAAACCAGGAACCTAAGTATGAAACGTCCCTACGTTCTGCTGCTCGCCGTGTCTGCGCTGGTAACAACAGCCGATGCTGGCGAACCGGCTCCTCGCAAATGGATCGATGCGACTGCCTACGTAATCCCGAAAGAAACAGCGACGGAAGGTGAGGGTTACTTCGCGATTATCGAAGGACACAATCGTCGGCTCTACATCGGCACGCACGCCAATGCCGTTAACTCCTGGCTGGTCGAATTTGATCCGGCGACCGAAAAGATGAAGATCGCCGTCGATGCCCACAAGGCCATCGGTAAAGACCTGAAGGGATTTGGATCACAATCAAAGATTCACACGCGAAACAACACCGGGAAGCTGACCGGGCGAATCTACTTCGGGACCAAGCAGGGTTATCCGACGGCTACGGAGAAACGTGAGGACTATCCGGGTGGCTATCCGATGGTCTACGACCCGAAGACCGGACAAACGAAGGTGTATCCGATTCCCGTTCCGCATCACGGGATCAACAGCATTACTCCCGATGAATCACGCGGTGTCGCCTACATTTCAACCTGTGCAGATCATCGCCCCGGGCCCGGTGAAAATGCGGTCTTTCTGAGCCTTGATCTGCAGACAGGCAAGTACCGGGAGCTAATGGATACGGAACACTACTACGGTTTCATTGTCGTGGATCATCTCGGTCGTGCGTATCACCCGATTCTCGGGGGCGACATCGCTCGCTACGACCCGAAGTCGGACAAGCTGGAACGGCTGAAACAGACGATTGACGGCCAGTCACCAACTGACGCGACGCGTCTGGCCCTGGCCAAACCGGATCCCATCAACTGGGACATCTCGCCCGACGGCAAAACGCTCTACGCCCTGCCAATGAGTGGCAACGGCTTGTATGCATACGACTTGACGGCGGAAGGAGACACACTCCGCGGTCGGTCATTGGGGACACTGATTCCCGATGCAAAGAAAACTGACTGTCGAGCAATGTGCGTCGGGCCATCCGGAGCGGCGTGGTGTGCGATCACTGAAAGTGTGGACGGAGTCCGTCTGCTGCACCTGGTTCGGCATCGGCCGAATGACAAAGCGCCCGTCGATCTTGGTGCGGTCGCTGTTCGCAATCCGGACTTCACGGACTTCACCGGCAAAGACGGCAAGCCGCTTCCGTTTCACGGGGGCTTCACCAAACTGAAAAACGGAAAGACTGTCTCGCGATACGTCATCATGGGCGTATGCGAATCCAAAGACGGCAACGTCAGTATTCTGGCGCTGCACCCCTACAGTGTGTTGCAGGTCAGAGCGGCGGACATATCGGACGCTGGCTCATAGTCGCCTGCCGGGCATAAGAATTGGCGACAGGTTCCGCTAACATCAGAACGACGTTCGCGCGGCGAGTGCGAAGGCACGAAATGAATCACCTCTTGAAGGACACCTCCTCAATGCGCTACCGACTTTCCCTTGCAGCATTCCTTATCGTTGCTGCGTTCACCTCCGTGCAGGCTCAGGAGAAATACCGCGTTTATCTCGGCACGTACACGGGCAAGGTGAGCAAGGGCATTTACCAGTGCGAGCTGAATCTCAAAGACGGTTCCCTGTCCGCGGCGACGCTGGCGGGTGAAACGAGCAGCCCGTCCTTTGTCGCGTTTCATCCGAACATGAAGTTTCTCTATGCCGTGAATGAAGGACAGGCGGCCGTCAGCGCATTCGCCATCGACGAAAAGACGGGCAATCTGAACTTCCTCAACTCGCAACCGTCACAGGGTGGCGCGCCGTGTCATCTGGTTGTTGATCCGACCGGCCGGAATGTTCTCGCGGCCAACTACTCGGGCGGAAGTTGCATTTGCATCCCCATCGGAAAAGACGGCAGGCTGGGCAAGGCTTCGTCGTTCCAGCAGCACGAAGGCAAGAAGAAGAACGGACACTCGATCCACGTCGACAAAGCCAACAAGTTCGCGCTGTGCTGCGATCTGGGCCTGGACAAAGTCATCGTCTACGCATTCGACGCCGGCAAGGGGACGCTGACCCCACACGGCGCGTTCGACACACCAAAGAAAGCCGGACCACGCCATTTTGCATGGCATCCCGACGGCAGGACCGCGTTCATCAACGGTGAGTCCGACCTGACAATCATTGCCTGTGACTATGACGCAGACAAAGGCACTCTCACACAGAAGCAGGTGCTGTCCACGTTGCCCGGCGATGTCGAACGCAAAGGCGGCAGTACGGCGGAAACCGTCGTTCATCCATCCGGCAAGTTCGTCTACGTGTCGAATCGAGACCCGTACAACTCGATCGCGATCTTCTCGATCGACCCGAAGTCGAGGAAGCTGACCGCAGTCGGCCACCAGGCAATGGGAGTGAAGACGCCCCGCAATTTCGCCATCGAACCGACAGGGAAGTACATGCTGGTCGCGAATCAATCAGGCGGAAACGTGATCGTGTTTCGAATCAATCAATCGACCGGCGTATTGATTCCGACCAAAGCAAGCGTGGAAGTGCCTACTCCGGTGTGCGTGCGATTCATGGAGATCAAGTAGTCGGAATTACGATGTGACGCCGTTGTGCGCGGGTCTCCAAACCCCGACCGCCGCTGTGCGCGGGTCTCCCGACCCCGCACGAAGTCCGACCGCAGGTCTCCCGAACGGCAAACCGTTTGTCAGCGTCGGGAGTCTTGCTGTCAGACAGAATCTGGACGTGCATCGGCGTATCAGGCCGACACATCCGGATGATCCGTCCAGACTGACTCCGGTCGATAAGCCGGGTTTCGAAATCTGAGCCGGACGATTCCGCGCGACTGATCGACAATCCGCAGTCGTGCCGGAGCGCTCCGCGCCGACGCGTAGAACGCCGCGATCCCGAGACTCACCAGGACGTGGCACACTGCCAGGATCCAGAAAAACTCGTCGTCAAGCCCCGTCATCAATAGCGCACCGATGCCGGTCCCCAACGAGACAGCAAGACTGACGATCCAGGCAAGCAGATACTCTTTACCGGATTTCCGCCGGCACTCGGCACACCTTGGTAACGAGAGTTCAACGGCGACCGTTACCGGGTGCTTCCAGACGTGCTCGTCCGACGCCTCGTTCATGCATTGGCAGCAGCTTTGGGGCAGTTGGTGTCGTCCGATCTGGAAGTCGTGCCATCCGCATTCGTCGGAAGCGGACACAACGTCGCGTTCGACCGGTTTCAGCGTTTGAGTCGCCTCATCAAGCAGTAAAGCAGGTGGCACTCCGGCTGGAACACGCGGTGGATCGGGAAAGTCACGATTGGGGCGAATCCGGCTCCGCAGGAAATTACGTACCAGCACGATCGCCACACCGATCGAAACGGAAATTCCGGGACCACCGATCAGGACATACGGCAGAGCGACCCGATCTACTGCGGGTCCGAACCAGAGATACGCAGCCGAGATCAGCGCGGCAACCGTCCCGAAAAACGCGACGCCCGCTGCCAGAGGAGCAGCCCAACGATACCGACCTTCACGATACCCCTCGACGAGTTCGGCGTTGATCCAATGACACTGCGGACAGGCGACTAACTCTGCTTCCCCGGTCAATCGATCCTGCAGTTCCGCAGTGGACTGCAATTGTGACGATGCTTCGGCGGATGTTGCTCCGAGTCCGTACGCGGCACTCGCGGTACCAGTGCCTATTCGCGTCAGCTCGTAAAAATACTGGCAGTTACACTGCTCGCATTCGACGCTCGCAAGCCGGGTCCCAGACTGTGATGTTTCGAATCGACGAGAGAAGTAAGGAATCATCGGGCAGGGCTACTTGAAGGTGAGGTTCGACGGCAGCGGCCAAGGGTCAAATCAGTCAATGTTCTTCGGAATGTGCGGCACGGATTGCTGGAGTACGCCAGCTGGAGAGTGATTCCTATATCGCCACCGACGCGCGGATGAAACCGTGCGCATCAGGATCACCTGGCAGACTTCTTTCTCGAACATTCGTAGGATGTCCGCGCATTCGCCGCGAGAGAATGGCGACCATCCACGCAGGCAATCCAACCGGCCCACCAGATCAGACAGGACGTAAAGAACCATGTCGCAATCACACACATCTCGACGCGGATTCCTGAAGGCGACCGGTGGCATCGCTCTTGCCGGTTCTGCTCCTGCGTTTCTTGGGGCGGAGGATAAGAGCGGTTCAAAGCCGCCGGTGATCGGCCCCGAAGGGCATCGGTATGAAGTGCATCACGACTGTATGCAGATTCCCAAACACATCCGTTGGCAGGACACGCACGGTGTTGCCGTCGACGCGGCAGGACTGATCTATGTGAAACATCGCACGATGACAGCCGACCTGCAGGATGCTGTGGTCGTATTCGATCGCCACGGAAAGTTCGTCCGGTCGTTTGGTAAGGAGTACCACGGAGGCGGACACGGGATCGACATTCGTCGCGACGGTGGCGAGGAGTTCCTTTATCTCTGTGATAACAAGGGGCACATCGCCAAGACCACCCTGAAGGGTGAAACTGTCTGGAAGCAGGCAGCCCCCAAGGTCGCTCCATATGAGAACGCCAGACCGTTCGAAGTGAAGACGCCTGGCAAATACGGCAAGGGGCACCTGTTCAGCCCGACCAATATTGCATTCGCGCCCGACGGCGGTTTCTGGGTCGGCGATGGTTATGGGTCGCACTACATCATCAAGTATGACAAAGACGCACAGGCCGTCAGTCATTTCGGCGGAGCTGGCGACGGGCCTGGCCAACTCCGAACGCCGCACGGCCTGTGGTGGGATGATCGAAAGGGACGCGAGCCGGCGTTAGTCGTGGCCGATCGAGCCAACGCGAGGCTGCAGTATTTCTCCGTGGACGGCAAGCACCTGAGCTTCTTCGACGACATGCTGTTCCCCGCCGATATTGACATCCGCGGTGACGTGATGCTTGTACCCGATCTGCATGCTCGGATCACACTGCTTCATGCCGACAACAATCTTATCGCTCACCTGGGACACGACCCGGCATGGCTCAAGCAGGTGTTGGCTGACGGTTTCGCGATGCGTCGGAACCCCGACCGCTGGCAGCCAGGCAAGTTCATTCACCCGCATGACGCGTGCTTCGACCACGATGGCAACATCTACCTGGCCGAATGGGTATCGATTGGTCGAGTCAGTCTCCTGAAGCACGTGGGGTAGCACACGCTCGAGTCGGTCTATTGCGGATTTTCGATTGCCGGGATTGTCACCCTGGCGAGATAGATGCTCGTTCGCCCTTCGTGCGACGAATAGTAGCTGATCCACAATAAGTCATTGTGCAGAACCAGACCGGCGTAGCTTGTGTCGCCGCGCGACGGAAGTTTGAGGACTTCGGTCAGCTTTCCGTTCGCGACATCCAGCCAGGAAAGCGACGTTCGTGTCCCGCCGTTATAGAGCCGCGTGACCGCAAGGATGCGTCCATCCGGAAGCTGGAGCATGTTGGGGCCGCCAATGCGGGAATTCAGGTCGCGCCATTGCCAGTCCTTGTACGGCGGCTTCGACGTGCCGAGCTGAGCCATCTTGTCTCCGGTCTCGTGCCGAAGCAGGCACAGTGCCGAACCGTCTCTCAGGAAGAGAATCCTGTCCTCACCACAACCCGCCGGTGCGGCGAGCTGTTTGACATGTGTTTCAAACTGGCGGCCGTCTCGTGAGCGATAGAGGCGTAGCTTGCGCTGCGTGCGATCTCGCTCGGTGCTGTAGCCGAAGCTGTAGGCCATGCCCTTATTCCACTGAGTTCGCCAGAGCCAGAAGCCGGGATCACCAATCTTCCGCCCCTTGTCCCAGGTTTTGCCCGCGTTCGACGAAAACCACGTCATCGAGTAATATCGAATATCTGCATCGGCAATCATGCCCGCGCCGTTGAGCATCAGTTCGTCGTTCGGTGTGACCGTGAGCTTGGCGTCCCGGAGGTCATACTCCGATGATTCAATCAGCGCCAGCGACTCCCATTTGTCGCCATCCTGCGAAGTGATGACTCGCAGCGCCCCGTCGGGAGAAACATGAGCCGTTCCCTCACGGAACACGCAATACCAGCGATCTCGATACCGCAGGAGATCCGTAAACGCATTGTGCCGAGCTCTGTTCCAGATGCGGCGAGAGTCGACGAGGACCGGTTGGCCAGACGCCAGCTCATCGCAACGCGCGATCCGCGGAGACATGGACTGCACCAGGGAGATCGCCACGAAACAGACAAGTGGGACGAGATGTCTCCAACCGGTTGTCAGTGGGTGATGCATCGTCCCTCCACTTGTTTGCGGGGTAGCCGAAGACGCCAGACTTTGGCCGGACCTGGGAAAACCGAACTCTGGCGAGTTCGGCGACATCCGTCACGTCACGGCTGACGAAGCGCTAAGAAAGTGGGAATGACCGCCGCTTTGCAGCTACCTGGATTCCGCTACCAGTTGACCGTGTTGCAGACGTGATCCGTTTCGGCGGAATAGGTTTACCCGATGCGGTTACCGTCGATTGTGATGTCGTCGTCGGCTTCGACGGGTTTCTGGCTCGCTCCGCTGATGCGTGACTGCACCAGCATGCTGCCGGGGTTCTTCCCGCGGAAGACGATGCCGGAATCCATTTTCGGCTTCTCGCGCTGGTCGATAATCGTGCAACTGGAAATCAGGGCATCCTGGCAGTCCTCAAGCAGGACCCCGATCGGGGTTCCGTCGAGGATCTGGCAGCCGGTCATGTTGACTCGGCGGCAACGGATCAGCTCGATCAGAGCCTCGCGTTCCAATGGAACGGTTTCGATTGTGTGAGTGCCGGCCTGGGCGTCCTGGATGAGGATTCCGGTCAGGTTGCAGTTGTCAGAGTCGACGATGCGGATGCCCGTTGCCAGTTCGCGACCGCGGTAGTCCGGGTTGTGGCCGAAGTTGTTGGCGCCAATCACGATGTCGCGTGAGTTCTCAACCAGCAGATTGCGGTTGTGGGCGCTGTAGATGTAATTGCCCGAGATGACGACTCCGCGGACGCCGGTCAGATGCACGTTGTTGTTCTGACTGCCGATCAGATTGCCGGAGATCGTCCACATTCCGGCGTGCTGACCCTCTTCGCCCTCACGCGTGCCGATGAAGCGTATGTTCGAGCCGTTGGGGCTGTGCGTCGCCTGAATCGTGTTACTGGCGATCGTGCCTTCGCGCACGGAGCCACTGCGCACGTCGACGTAGATCTCGGCGGTCGGTTCGCCTTCGGCGTCGGGGAACTGTTTCTGGTGAGCTCGGTAGTTGTTGTATTCAATGTCGTTGCCGGTGATTTGCAGATTGCGGATCTCTGAGTCCTCGATGCGGATTCCCCCGAGTCGGCAGTAGCTGATGTGCGAATCGGCGATGACGGTCTGGTGCAGGTTGACTTTATCGAGATGAATGCCGACGCCCGTGTTGTGATAGAAGTTGCAGCCATTGACGATCAGGTTGCGGGCTCGCTCGGTGACATGCACGGCCGTGCGGACGTGCCGGATCAGCACACGCGTCAATGTCGGCTGCATGACGCCGATAATGCGAATGCCGTCGGCTTCCGGGTGATCGCCTTCAATCTCGATGCCATCTACTGTCGGCATGCGTTCGTGCTGCCATTCCTCGGGGCGAAACCCGCCGGGATCAGCGGTGCTGGCATGTGTGCCTTTCAGGAACAGTGCCGGTCCGGGACCGGCCATGATGATCTTCGCCACTCCGCCCAGGCCGCTGATCGCGGTGCGGCTGCGTTTCTGCAGATCAACCAGCAGCGTCTTCGAGATGCGATACGTCCCGCGAGGAAACTCGATCAGACCCTCGCCATCGTCGAGAGCGTGTTGAATCGCCTCGGTGTCATCCATCACACCATCGCCTGCAGCGCCGAAATCGAGCACGTTTGTCATGGGATGTCCTTTCAATGGTCATTGCGAGCGAGGATAGATATCACGGCCTGCTACGTTCCCCCTCATCCAGTTCGGGACCGCCTTCTCCCTCCGCGGGGGAAGAAGGAAGTACCTCCGACTGTTCCGGATCGAGTGTTTCATCTGCCGATGGCAACTCAGCGCGACGGAACCAGTGGATTTTCATGGTTGAGTAATCGCAGCTGTCCTCAAGCTGCCACACGGGAGGGCATGCAAACTCCGCTTCCTTTGGCGTGCGAATCAACAGCAGAGTGCCAGTTCGTGTGATGCCATCTCGACCCAGCCGTTCGAGCGACTTGTAGAGTTTCTTACCGGGCTTGATCTTCGGAACCATCGGGTAAGGTGGATCAAAGAAGACCAGATCGTACGGCAGACGGTGGTCGCAGTTTTTCGGCCGGAATGATGTCTTCAGGACGTCGGTTTGCCAGCACAGAACTTCTTCTTCAACACCCAGTTTGTGCACGTTCTGCCGCAGCAGTTCCGTTGCTTTTCGATCCTGTTCTATGAACACGACTGAACTGGCACCACGACTGAGCGCTTCCAGGCCGATCGTTCCTGTTCCGGCAAAGACGTCGGCAACACGTGCTTCGTCCAGTTCGTCTTCCAGAAACTGGAACAGACTTTCCTTGACGCGGTCAGTGATTGGCCGAGTCACAATTCCCGGATTGGTCAGCAGTTTCCGCCGTCCGAACCGGCCTGAAATAATGCGCATCGATGTGGCGTCCTGGTGCGTTGTCGTGTGAATCCCGGCACCATAATTCATCGACTCGTCTCGGACATCTCACGCGTCCGTTATACCGTCGACCTGAAACGCGATACAAAATGGGTCCTGGCTGCCAGACACGAGTCAGCGTCAGGCGAGATTTGCGCAGGATTTCACTGAGCCCCGACTTACAGGAAGCCACCATGACCGATCGACACACACGTCGCGATTTGCTGAAGTCCGCGGGCGCGGTGGCTGTCGGAGCCTGGGCCTGCGGAACTGCTCATGCAGCCGCTCCCGGTGCCAGCATCGAGTCCCTTGAAGTCATCAGCCACCAGCCGCATCTGTACGGAGGCTGGCCGACACTCACACGTCGTGCGGACGATGAATTGCTGCTGGTGTGGTCGGGCGGGCGTGAGGCGCACGTCTGCCCGTTCGGTCAGGTCCACATGATGCAGTCGCCGGACGGTGGTCGCACATGGACCTTTCCTCGTGTCCTGATCGACAGTGCGATCGACGATCGAGATGCTGGCATCCTTGTCACTGAGGCCGGCACGTTACTGGCCACGACGTTCACGTCGCTGGCCTACGAGCCCGGTCTGGCAAAGGCCGAAGCCGCATCGTCATGGGATGCCGCAAAACTGAAACGCTGGACCGCTGCGCGTGATCGGCTGACCGCCGAGCAGCGCCAGCAGCAACTGGGAAACTGGATGATTCGCTCAACGGACGGCGGCATTGAATGGTCCGCACGGTACCGAGTTCCAGTGAACAGTCCGCATGGCCCCGTGCAGATTTTCAGGGGCCGTTTGATCTACGCTGGTAAGGCGCTGTGGACCGAAGAAAACCGCGTGGGTGTCGCTCAGTCGCTGGACGACGGGCAGACGTGGGAATGGCTCGCGACGATTCCGACACGTGACGGAGACGACCATCGCAACTACCACGAACTGCACGCGGTGGAAGCATCCGACGGCCAGCTGATCGCGCACGTACGGAATCACAATCCGAAGAACGCCGGCGAGACACTGCAGAGCGAATCCAGCGACGGCGGCAAGACCTGGTCGAAACCTCACGCGATTGGAGTCTGGGGACTGCCATCACATCTGCTGCGTCTGCGCGACGGACGATTACTGATGAGCTACGGCCACCGTCGAGCCCCGCTGGGCAATCAGGCCCGTGTCAGCTCGGACAATGGCGGCACCTGGTCGGAGCCGATCCTGATCTCGTCCGACGCTGCGTCCGGCGACCTGGGTTATCCGAGCACCGTCGAGCTTGATGACGGCACTCTGGTGACCGTGTGGTACGAAGTGCGGAAAGGCAACTCGAACGCCATTCTGCGGCAGGCACGGTGGAAGCTGAATGGCTGACTTCAGCTTAACGACCACAAACGGCGGGCATTACTCCTGCGACTTTGCTTTGGGGCGTCGATCCTCGACCCAGTCCTGTTTCGGGATTCGGTTGCGGTTCTCGTTTGCCCACCTGGGTGTCGGGAACCAGCGCAGGCCGCTGTAGCGCGGGTAGGTTTCGAAGATGTCGCCCTCGTCCGGGTCGACGACACGAGGGTCGCCTGTTTCTGTGAGATAGCTCATCAGACGTTGATCGAGATCACGTCGCGCAGCGAGGAACCGGGAATCCTCGGCCAGGTTCTTCAAGCACCCCGGGTCCTTTTGAATGTCGAACAGCTCCGCCGCCGGACGTCGGTCGACGGACAGGCCGAGGAACGGACCGATGACGGGGTCGTCGCGGTTTTCGATGAGGAACGTCAGCGTCGGACAGGCGTCGATGTCGTGGTATCCACCATGCAGCGGACCGAGAACTGCATCAGCGATTTCGCCACCGGCGTTGTAAGTCGCTTTGCCAAATTTCTGCGCAGGGCCAGCGGGCCAGCGTTCGGGGCGGAGATTGCGGATGTAGAGGTAGTTCTGTGTGCGGATGCAGCGCTGCGGATAACTCAACGAGTTGAATCGTGATGATGAGTGCCGCTCGCGCCCGGAGAACACGGCCGTGCGAGTGGGGACGCGTTGGTCCGGTATCCCGTTCCCCGTCAGGATGTCGAGGATGCTGTGACCGGCGATGGGATACTCGGTTGGCGGCTCGACGCCCGAAGCTGCGTAGATGGTCGCGGTCAGGTCAATCAGATTGACCAGTTCTTTCGAAGTTCGGTCACGATCGACTTCCGGAATCCGAGCGGACCAGCTTACGGCGAGCGGCATGTGGATGCCGTATTCGTACACATTGGCTTTTGCTCGGGGGAACGCCATGCCATTGTCACTCGTGACAATCACCAGTGTGTTTTCCAGCTCACCAGCCTGCTCCAGCAGATCAAGCATGCGGCCGAGGTGCTGGTCAAACCACTGAATCTCGAAGCAGTAATCGAGAATGTCATCACGAATCTCGGGCGTGTCCGGCAGGAACGACGGGACGACGACTTTGTCGGGATCGAGGCCGTTTTCTCGGCCGATTCCCTTCTTGAAAGCGCGATGCGGCTCGGACGCTCCGTACCAGAAACTGAACGGTTTTCCGTTTGGCCGTGACTTCAGGAACTCGGCAAAGTTGGCGGCGTAGTCTGTGTTTCTGATCCCGCCTGGCGCCTTGAGTTTCTTTGATGAGAACGCCGGGCCTGCGGGATTTCGCGTGCGGCCACTGGCCTTCCAGTTACCCGGACTCCAGCCCTTGCCGGTGTATCCGACGGCGTATCCTGCCGCTTCGAGTCGGTCCTGATAGACCTCGTACTTCGTGGGAAACGAACTCGCATGAGTGCCAGCGTGTTCGATTTGCCAGATGTTGCGACCCGTCAAAAAAGCAGCCCGCATCGGACTGCAGCCAGGGGCGGGCGTAAACGCATTCGTGAAGAGCACGCCCGATGCGGCGACACGGTCAAACGCCGGCGTTGAAATCGCCTGGTACCCGTAAGCCGAGGCGTGTGGATACGACTGATCGTCTGAGATCGCGACCAGAATGTTGGGCTGCGTCTGGGCGGGTGCCAGCGTTGCACGCAATACGACCAGAATCAGAAGGCAACATCGCAACATGATCAGTGTCCTTTGCTGACTCGACTGCAGTAGCGAATGGGACGCGGAGAAACGCAGATTCAGCGGATGGACGATGATCAACCGAACGGTAATCCCGACAAATCCGTTGAATCTGCGTTCATCCGCGTCCCAATTCAGCCCCTAATGAGCCGACTCATCCGATTCCTGTTCGATCAGGTCGGTGTCGTATTCGTCTTCGAGTTCGCGGATTTTCTCAAGCATCTCGTCGTTCTCTTCGACGACGTTAGTCACTTCAACTTCCCATTCGTTGCTGGCTGTGCGCAAAGAGTCGAGGTCGAGCGACAGTTGCAGGATCTTCGAGAGCCGTCGGGTGATGGCTTCGATGCAGAACGGATTCGGCCCCTGCAGGTAACCGGGGATCTCTGCGACCAGTGAGACCATCTCGAGGCCCGCCGATGGGGCCTGCGTCAGCAGATAGGTCATGAACGAACCGGGGCCCTCATAGCCCGTGCGACGGAGACCAACATTTTCCAGGTCGGCGTGCAGACGTTCTTCGGAACACGTGACGTACATGCGCGGTTCACGTGTGTGCGGAACGGCTCCGCCGAAGGAACCAACAAACAGCAGGCGCGAAACGCCGGTGTCCCGAGCGAGTTTGAAGATGCACTCGGCGAAGGTTCGCCACTTCATGTTCGGTTCTTTGCCGCGGAACAGCAGCAGGTTTGATTCTTTGGCCACGTAGAACCGATTCCGTGGCATGTCGATCGAGCGGACGAGTCCATCTTCAATGTCGATCTCCGGTCGGAAGATCGAGGCAATTTCCATCGAACCGGGAAAGTTCAGGATATAGAAGGGCTCGGCGTCGATGGATGCGAACGGCTTCGCATCCAGCAGGCGGACCAGTCGTTCGACGGTCCCGGTGGACGCGTCGCCACCGTCCATCCAGCCGCTGAACGACATGATGAGCGTGCCGCCATCCAGCTTCGGAGTTGAAAGGTATTCCACCAGGTTGTCTGGTGCCTCGTGCATCGGATCGCCTCGTGCGGTTTATTATTGGAGCCGGTAGTACAGCGGGTGCCGGTCGTATCAACAAGCCGCCTCAGCTTTCACGAAGCCGTACAGACGGGCGGCCGTTCCACCCAGAATCATGTTCTGCTCGTCAGCACTCAAGTGCGAAAGCAGCGACTGCACCATTTGGCGGTAGGCTCGATAGGACGCGGGTGTGGCGTCGGCATTGAATCCGCCGCCGTAGATCATTCGATCGGCGCCCCACGCAGCGGTCAGCTTGCGAACGATCGGCTTGACGTCGCGGTGCGGGTATTTGTCCTGTCGTGGGATGGACGAGATTTTCATGATCGTATTGGGGTATTCCGACCAGCGAACCACGGCGTCGTGTTCCTCGGCGGTTCCCTGCATCGGTCGTCCCAGATGATCGATGATGACCGTTGTATCCTTGAACTGCCTGATCAGCTTTTCGAAGCCGGGCGCGTACTTCGGCTCGAAATGGAGCTGCATCACCATGTCGTGATCGGCCGCCGTTTTCCACAGACCTGCAAGTGCCCGCGAATCGAATGGCGGAAGCCGTCCTGGTGCATAAGCGTGGACTCGCGCCGCGGCGATCCGATCAGGATACTTTTTCGCGAGCTGTGGCAGCTTCGCCACCGATCCCGGTCGATCCGCGAAGAACAAACACGTGCCCTTCAGCCGCGGCGACACATCGAGACAGTGTTCCAGATATCGATGGTCGTCCTGATACGGCTCCGGATGCACGACAACCGCGTAATCGACTCCGGCACCATCCATGCATTTGAGCAGATGCTCGGGAGTGGCCGCAGTCGTCGGCTGATACGGTGCTCTCTTGTGGTACGGAAATCGGTCGTCAATCGGTCCACCAAAGCAGTGGAGATGCGTGTCCACAACCGGCGTGCTGTCCGCCGTTGAGTCCAATGCCAGCAGCTTTGCCGGAACCAGCGACGCAACTCCGGCGGCGACTGAGGTCTGGAGAAACTGCCTTCGATCAATTGCTGCTGTCATATCTGACTCCTAACGCTGCGATAATCGCATCACACCGCGAGCCAGGGGCGGATGCCATACAGGTGAGCCGCGAACATCAGACTGGCTACAGCGTCTCAGTCTATCAGCGGCACTCGTGACCGGCGACAGGCCGCAGGGGAGACATTCCTGAATGAGACTCTACAATCCCGTCGCAAATCCGCCCGTTCTCCGGGCAGTTTCCACCCGATAACTCGTTCGCCACAGGTTCAGGCTGAGCCTGTCCAGCCCCAAAACGGAGACGTGATGACTACCGCGACCGCCGCTGCCCTGCCGTACAAAGTCAAAGATATTGGTCTCGCCGAATTCGGTCGTAAGGAAATCGAACTGGCCGAGAAGGAAATGCCGGGGCTGATGTCTCTGCGAGACAAATACGGTGCAGATCAGCCACTGGCTGGTGCCCGCATCGCCGGCTGCCTGCACATGACGATTCAGACCGCCGTTCTGATCGAAACACTGACGGCGCTGGGTGCGACCGTCCGCTGGTCGAGCTGCAATATCTTCTCGACGCAGGACCACGCCGCTGCCGGCATCGCGGCAACGGGCGTTCCGGTCTTCGCTTGGAAGGGCGAAACCAACGAGGAATTCGACTGGTGCATCGAACAGACACTGTTCTGGGAAGACGGCCAGCCGCTGAATATGATCCTCGACGACGGCGGCGATTTGACCGCCATGGTGATCGACAGATTCCCGGAACTCGCCACCGGAATTAAGGGCATCACCGAAGAAACGACGACCGGCGTCCTGCGTCTGTACCAGCTCCAGGCAGAAGGCAAGTTGCCTCTGCCGGCGATCAACGTCAACGACTCGGTGACCAAGAGTAAATTCGACAACCTGTACGGCTGCCGCGAATCGCTGGCCGACGGCATCAAGCGTGCGACAGACATTATGGTCGCCGGCAAGGTCGTGGTGGTGTGTGGTTACGGCGATGTTGGTAAAGGCTGCGCCGCCGCCATGAAGGGTCTGGGTGCCCGCGTGATCATTACAGAAATCGATCCGATCAACGCTCTGCAGGCCGCGATGGAAGGCTATCAGGTCACCACGCTGGAAGACGTCGCGAATGACGGTGACATCTTCGTTACAACGACCGGCAACTGTGACATCATCCGCGGCGAGCATCTGGACGCGATGAAGAACAACGCGATCGTCTGCAACATTGGACACTTCGACGATGAGATCGACATCGCGTACCTCAACGAGCGAGCCGACGTCGAGAAGATCAACATCAAGACGGACAACATGGAAGGCGGGCCAGTCGACCGGTATCTCTATCCGGACGGCAAATCGATCATCATCCTGGCCGAAGGTCGCCTGGTGAATCTGGGCTGCGCCACCGGCCATCCGTCATTCGTGATGAGCAACAGCTTTACTAACCAGACGGTCGCGCAAATCGCCTTGTGGAACCCGAATGTGCTGGGCTTCGACGAAGACGAGTTCAAGGTCGGCGTACACATGCTGCCGAAGAAGCTGGACGAGGAAGTCGCCCGCCTGCACCTGGAGAAGCTTGGTGTGAAGCTGACCACGCTCACTCAGAAACAATCCGACTACCTGAATGTGCCGGTCGACGGCCCGTACAAGCCGGAGCACTACCGGTATTAGATTCGGGCGTACCCGGTTTCCAGGTCAGGGCACTGTTCCCAATCGTGGCGAGTGACGTTCATGCTTCCGCGATGAGCTGCCTGGCGATCTTGTCGAGCAGCTTGCTGTTGCGGTCATCGTCGACCCATTCCGTTCCTGCCTCACGCAGAGCTTCCAGGTTTTCGACAGTTCCATTGTCCATGTCACGCGAGCCGCGTCCGAGGTCTGGTTCCAGTCGGTGGTACTGGTCGGACACGTTTGTGGATTCAAAAATCTGACGCAGTTGATAGTCAATCGTGTCCTGGTTCCCGGCCATCAGGATGTCGATCAGAGGAAGAATCCACTCCGCCTGCCCCCAGTCTTTGACTTCCTTGTAATTGTATGAGGCGCGTTTTTTCTGACCGCTGTCCGTGCCGAGCGAGACCATGATCATGTCTTTTGCATGAGGAAACTTGATCCGGTCCGGGGAGAATCCGTGATGCACGCGAGCCTCGGTGTAGGCGCACATGGCGGGGTTATTGGCAAACACGCCGCCATCGATCAGCGGGTAAGTGACTTTGGCCTCTGACTTGATTCGGGCCGCCTCAAAGAACGTCGGTGCCGCGGACGTCGCGCGGGCGACATCTTTGACTCGGAAATTGCGACCAGCACCGTGCTGCACGGCGTCGTGTTGACGGAAGAAGTGTGGCTTGCGGCGGCGTACGTCATACGCGGTGATCAGGCAGGGCTTCACCAGTTCGGCAAGCATGACCTCTCCCAGAGTGTCATCCAGCGCCTCTTCGAGCTCGGCCGCGTCGTATTTCTCGTCGGTCAGTCCGCCCAGTGATCGACTCTTCTGCCAGAACGAAACGTCGAAGATTTCATCGCCGCGTTCGAGATAGATGTCGACAGCTTCTGCCGCTGTGTATTTCGGGCGATTGCTGTCTGGTTCCGGACACAGATACGCGCAGGTCAGGATGCCACCGGTACTCGTTCCGGCAATAAGGTCGAAATAGTCGGCAATCCGAGCATTGTCATTCTTCGACTGCTCTTTCAGCTTCTGTTCGAGCCCGACGAGAATCTGGCCCGGTAGGATTCCACGAATGCCGCCACCGTCGATCGAGAGAATGCGGATTCTTTTTCCGGAGGTCCCGGCAGCCGCTCGTTTCCGAGTGGTTCGCTTCTTCGCAACTTTCGTCTTTGCCATTGGAGGGCCCGTCCTGTTTGAATGGATACGCGGATACGTCACGAAAATCTGCCATCCAAATGAGGGTCGTGCCCCTGAATCCGCAGTGGACGCCCGGGAAAAAACTGCGGCGGTCCGATCACGCGGACAACGACGGTTGATTGCACGCTCGTGAGACCCAGGATCAGACGACCGTGGGTGCCAGGATCGAGAACGCATCCACGAACAAAGGCGGAGCTGTTGAGATGTGGCGGAAGAGTCCGAATAATCCGGCCGGGTCGGCCGTTGCCGACGGGATCTGTCGCCAGGTTGTGCTCATCGACGGCACCGGATCAACAATTGAGGATCAGGTTGTGTCGATGCTCCGCCTTGCGGCAAATGACATCCGGGGATCATTTGCTGTAGAGGACTCTTCATGAAGCGCTCCATGTTGATACTTGCGGGTATCGTGGTTGTGTCTGGATTGCTGTCAGTGTTGCCCGGCCGGGCGATTGCACAGGATGAGCCGGCCGCCGGTGACAGTGAGCCCGTCACAATGGACGAAGCTCCCCCTGGCGAGGCCGCTGCTCCGCCCGCTGATGAACCGCTCGACGGGGCGATGATTGCCTGGATGCTGACGTCCTCGGCACTCGTCCTCATGATGACCGCGCCGGGACTTGCTTTGTTCTACGGAGGGCTGGTCCGCAAGAAGAACATTCTGGGCGTGATGATGCAGTGTGTCTTCCTGATGGGGCTGAATACGCTGCTTTGGGGTGTCGTCGGATTCAGTCTGGCCTTCGGCGGCGACAATCCGTGGTTCGGCAACTTTGACCATGTCATGATGAAAGGTGTCATTGCCGACGGTGTGCTGCCCACATCGGTGTGGGTGAGTAAGAGCATTTTCTTCGTGTTTCAGGGCATGTTCTTCATCATCACGCCAGCTCTGATCTGCGGAGCATTCGCCGAGCGGATGAAGTTTTCGACGATGTGCGTCTTCTGCGCGTTGTGGGGACTGTTCGTGTACTGCCCGGTCGCGCACTGGGTGTGGTCCGACGCGGGCTGGCTGTGCGAGTGGAATGCAGATGCCTTGTATCCGGCGCTCGACTTTGCCGGTGGGACCGTCGTCCATATCAGCTCCGGTGTTTCCGCATTGCTGGTCGCAATCATGATCGGGCCACGGACAGGCTTCCCCAAAGAGCCGATGCCGCCGCACAACCTGACGTACACATGCATCGGTGCAGCCCTGCTGTGGGTGGGCTGGTTCGGATTCAACGCAGGCAGCGCCCTGAGCCCCAACGAATTTGCCGTCAATGCGTTTGTCGCGACGCACATGTGTGCGGCATGCGGCGTCCTGGGCTGGTCGGCCATTGAGTGGATTCAACATGGCAAACCAAGCATCCTGGGAGCCTGTTCCGGAGCTGTGGCGGGACTGGTCTGCATCACACCGGCCTGTGGATCCTGCACGCCGGCGTCGGCCATTATCCTGGGCCTGCTGGCCGGAGTCGTTTGCTATTTCGCCTGTGCCAAAGTCAAAGGGGCGTTCGGATACGACGACTCCCTCGACGCGTTCGGTGTACACGGCGTGGGCGGAACACTGGGAGCTCTGCTGACGGGAGTGTTCGCCAGCTCGGCCGTCACGGGTGGTCGGTTCGGCGTTCTGGAAGGTGACATGGGAACGCTGGTCAACCAGATCGTCAGTATTCTCGCCACAATCGCGATCGCTCTGGTGGGCACGTTTGTCATCCTGATCGTTCTGAAGTCGACCATGGGACTGAGAGTATCGACCGAAGAAGAAACTCAGGGACTGGACCTCAGCCAGCACGGCGAAGAGGGCTACATTTTCCTGTGATCGAGTTGCGTGTACGTGGCCCCGGTCGGTTAACGACCGGGGCCTTTTCTTGTGTGCTCGTGATAAGTTTCCTGTGCCGCCCGCTCGCCGCTGGTTGCAGGCCGCGAAGTCGCGCGGTTTCTGGAGTAAGAACTTCAGTCCATGAGAACGCAAATGCCCGGCAAACGCGGTGTGCCGCTGCTGGAAATCATCGTTGTCGTAATTGTGCTGATCACGCTGTGTGTGTTTGCCGCGCGGCAGTACAAGGTCGCTTGAGTGAAGGCCGATGCAGTTGTGCTGGGCCAGTCATTGATCCGTTGCGCGACGTACGGCACTCGGTTCATTCATGTTGACGTCAGCTATACGGATTTTTCGGACCGTGATTTCGGCATGCTCGATCCGGTGGGACCGTTCGAGGATTTCAATGCCGGTTTCTCGTTTGTGACACCACAGGGACTGCTTCAACTGCCGTATCCGTCGGACGTTCAAGCCCTCACGCTGACGGCGATGGAGCTCGGAGACAGCGACCTCGACGTTCTCTCGCGATTTCCGAATCTCCAGAAACTCGACCTGAAGGCGACGCTGGTGACAGACGCGGGACTCCTGAAGCTGTCCCGTTTCGATCAGCTGAGATCGCTTTCGCTGCAACAATGCCGGATCACGAACAAAGGGGTGGCTCAGCTCAGGAATCTGAATCACCTGCAGACGCTCAATGTTGCATTCACCGAGGTCACAGCGGATGGGCTACGGGCCATTGATGGTTTCAAGGGCCTGACAAAGGTTGTGATGTGGCCCCGGCCGCGTCCTGCTGATTCGGAATGGCCGTTCGAAATCGAGGTCACAAGAAAACTCGCCAACCCACGAGGTATGGCAAGAAGCAAGCGGTCAGACGGACGCAAACCGTCGCAGATCTCGTGGAGTCGGCTGACTTTGCCCGAAGATGTCGTCAGGCAGTTCCCGAATCTCGCGAATGTCACGTCGAGAACACAGCACATTTACCTGGGTGGAACACACTTCAGTGACACCGACGCTGCCGTGTTGAGCCACTTCCCACTTATGCACACGCTGAAGCTGAACGACACAAACATTGGCGATGCGACTCTGCGTGAATTGTCTCGTCACTGGTACATGTACGATCTATCACTTGCTTCGACCAACGTCACGGACGCGGGTATGGAGGTCATCAGTCGGTTGCCACTGCTCAGCTATCTGGACGTGAGTAATACAGGCATCACTGACGCCGGCCTGTTGAAACTGCGGCGTTTACCGCAACTGACGTCGATCGACGTGACGGGCAGCCTCGTCACCGAAAACGGCGTTGCCGGGTTGAAATCGCACTTTCCCGCCGTGAAAGTCCGGAAGCGTCCCTGACATCCTGCCAGCGGATGCAAACCCATCTCCCGCACGCCGGGAATCCGGTTCCGAATCGTGCCCACCAGAACCCTGGAATTCCCCCTCCGGAACGCTGTCGCAACGAGCGTCCCGGTTCTAGACTCCGCGCGATGACAAGGGAGCCGTTGGCGGACCGGGATGGTTCCGGCCTGCAGGCCCAGGGCAAAGCCACTGAGATGGAGATCAGCTGTGAGCGCCATCGCGAAACTGTTCGGACGATCGCCGTTCAATCTACTGCAGCGGCATATGGAGCAGGCGTCAAAGTGCGTCTCGAAAATGTGTGAAGCTCTGGACGCACTCGAAAAAAGTGAGTTCGATCGGCTTCCGGGGCTGGCAGAGGAAGTTTCCGCGCTGGAGCATCAGGCAGATCAGATTCGCGATGACATTCGGAATCATCTGCTGCGGCGGTTCTTCATGCCCGTCGATCGAGAGCATGTCCTGCGGATTCTGTCGCAACAGGATTCCCTGGCGGACATCGCCGAAGATGTCTGCGTGCTGCTGACCATGAAGCCGATTCGCTTGCCGGACGAACTCAAGGATCCGTTTCAACGATTCCGGGAACTCAGCATCAAGTCCGTCGACCTGGCGAGTTCGATCATTGGCGAGCTGGATGAACTGGTCGAAACGGGATTCGGCGGCGTCGAAGCGGAAAAGATTCGTTCACTGACACACGAGGTCGCTTTCACGGAGCATCAGGCGGACTTGGTGGCCCATGAACTGGTCCGCGGAATCTACGCCAGAGATACGGAAATGACGCCAGGCGAATTCCACCTGTGGATGCGACTGACGCAGACGCTCGCCGGACTCTCGAACACCGCCGAAAACCTGGCAGACAGCATCACGATGGTGCTGAGCCTGAAGTAACACGCGCGGCGGGCGAAATACCGACCACTAACTCCTCTCGAAAATCGTACTGACCGGGAATCTGGAGCCAATGACGGTTGAGACATTTCTTCTAGGCGCACTGCTGGTGTGCGGACTGTATGCCGCGTGGAACATCGGCGCGAATGACGTCGCCAACGCGATGGGGACGTCGGTCGGATCCGGCGCGTTGACATTGCGTCGTGCCGTGATTCTGGCAGCGGTCTTCGAGTTTCTTGGCGCGGTGGTGGTCGGATCAAACGTTGCCGAGACGGTCCGCAAAAAGATGTTTGACCCCGCCGACCTCATTCTGGAATACCCCGAACCCGGGCAGGCGGCGCTGGTGCTGGGGTGCGGAATGATCGCATCGCTGCTGGCCGCCGGAACGTGGTTGATGATCGCCACATGGAAAAGCTGGCCGGTCTCGACGACTCACTCAATTGTCGGGGCCGTCGTCGGGTTTGGCTGTGTCTCCCTGGGCGTCGAACGTATCGCATGGAGCAAGGTCGGGCTGATCACCGCTGGCTGGGTGGTTTCTCCTCTGCTGTCCGGGGCTATTGCGTATTTCGTATTCACGATGGTTTTGAAAACCGTCTTCTTCAAACGGAATCCCGTCCGCGCGGCCCGGGAAGCTGCACCCTACATTGTGTTTATCGTGCTGGTCGTGTTGTGCGGTGTCACGGCGTTCAAGGGCCTGAAACCACTCTGGGGAAAATACAACATCGATCCGTTCGAACCACAGACGTTGGCCATGACCATGGGTCTGGCAATTGGTCTGGGAATTATCGGCCTGTTCGTCACCCGTTATTTGCTTCGAGACTTCGATTCATCAGTAGAGGCCAGCTCGAATCCCATGCTGCATGGAGACGTAGCCCGTTCACTGGGTAAGTCGCTGATGCATCTGAATCGGGTCCGCGCCAACACCGACGGGCCCTTGAACGACGAGGCTGCTGAACTGATCGGTCGCATAGAGGCCATGCACAGCCAGGCAGTTGCAAAAACTCGGTTCGGATCCGATTCCGAAGAATTGCGAAAGGTGGAACGAATCTTTGTCTACCTGCAGATCCTGACGGCCTGTTTCGTAGCGTTTGCTCATGGAGCAAACGATGTGGCCAACGCGATCGGCCCCTTATCCGCCGGCTGGCAGGCCATCAGCGAGGGCACGGTTCAATTGGATTCGGGCATTCCGTTGTGGGCACTGGCACTCGGAGGGATTGGAATCGTCTCCGGCCTGGCCACATGGGGCTGGCGCGTGATCAAAACCGTTGGCGAACGAATCACGGAACTCACCCCGAGTCGTGGATTCTGCGCCGAGTTCGCCGCAGCCCTGACGATCCTGCTCGCCTCGGTTATGCCGTTTGGTTTGCCCGTCTCGACGACTCACTGTCTCGTCGGAGCCGTTCTGGGTGTGGGGGCCGCTCGCGGAATCGGGGCGCTCAATTTGAAAACGATGCGCGACATTTTCGCCAGTTGGGCCATCACGATTCCGGCCGGGGCGCTGTTGTGCGTCTTCTTCTTCTACATCCTGAAGATGATTGCCCTGTAATCGACTTGAGTCAGGCTGATGCGCGTCAGGCTGACGCTCGATTTCGCGTGTCGGTCGAGGATTCATCTGCGTGACTGCCCAGTCGCCCCATCGCAACCTCGAGCAGTTGCACCAGACTCGGACGGTCGAGCATCTCAACGGCACGATGGAACGAAGCCCAGCAACGTTGCCGCTGCGCTCCTTCCTTCCAAACCTGACTGGAGTGGGCCACCTCCATCAGTAGCACTGATACGGAAAAACTCTCACCGCGCTTGCGATAGGCGTATTGGCCTAACGGCTCACCAACGATGGCGCCGGTCACGCCGGCTTCCTCCAGAGCTTCGCAAAGGGCTGCCGATTCGATGGTCTCGTGTTCGCGTAGGCACCCTTTGGGAATCGACCAGCGACCGGACCGTCTGGTCGTGATGAGGCAGAATTCCAGGCCCGAGTCCCCAATGCGATAGGGAACGGCACCTGCCTGCAACCGAATGGAGGGCGTCGCGTTTAAGTCAGCCGAGTCCGTCATCGTCACTTCCTGTGACTTGAGCATTCACATCCTTGAATGCAGTACCGCGTTTCAAGTCCGATCAGTAGGGGCACGTAGTAAAGCAACTCCGTTCATTACCGAGAAGATGCATTGTCGACGTCAGGCCTGTTCCGCGGTTTCAACCTTCGCCAGAGCAGCATTGATGCGTTCGAGTGTTTTGTCTTTTCCGACAAGGACCAGGCAGTCGTAGACGCCCGGACCAGTGGGGGAACCCGTGGAACTGATGCGCAAAGCGTGAATCAACAGGCCCGCACCGATCTCGCGGGATTCAACGAATGTCTGCAGTTCGGACTCGAGTCGCTCAGCAGTCCACTCGTCGATGCTGGCCAGGATCGTGTGGAAACTCGAAAGCAGATCGGGAACACCCGCTTTGCTCACGCGCTTCCGAAAGTCCTTTTCGCTGTATTCGATCTCGTCCCGGAAGAAGTAATCGAACGTAAGAATATCGCTGAAGACTTTGATCCGATCACCGAGTGCTGCGACGACGTCGCGAACATGAGCGACCTGGGCTTCCGATGCATCCTCAGCGACCAGGCCGGCTCGTCGCAGATACCACAGACAGCCATCTGCCAGACCTTCGGGAGCTAACTCGGTCATCCAGTGGGCCTGATAACTCATCAGCTTTTCAGGGTCGAACGCGGCCGATGCTTTCACAACTCGACCCAGAGAGAAGTTCTCAATCAAGAATTCGAGCGACATGAATTCGGTGGTCTCATCAAATGACCAGCCGGTACGGCCCAGAGAATTCAGCAGACCGGCGGGCAGAAATCCTGTCTGCTCGTAAAACTCGACCATGACCGGGTTGACTGCCTCGCCATCCAGTCCGATGCGGTCGAGGACTCGATCTGAGATTTGAAACAGCACCTTGAAGTGGGGACTCTTGCGGTACTTTTCGATGTCTCGCTTCGAGATCTTCTTCTTCGTACCCGGTGCCATCACAAATGGGATGTGAGCAAACGTCGGTATCGTTTCGCCGAGTGCTTCGAACAGCAGCACTTGAATCGCACTGTTGGAAAGGTGTTCCTCGGCGCGGATCACGTGTGTGATATCGAGTTGCGCGTCGTCAACGACCGTGGCGAAGTTGTATAGCGGTGTGCCATTCGAACGCATGATGTTCGGGTCGAACATCAGATTTGAGTCCCATTCAACACGCCCTCGGATTTCGTCTTCGATGGCGATCGTGCGGTCGCGAGGTACGAGAAATCGCAGGACCCAGGGATCGCCGCGGTCGAGTCGCGACTGAACATCAGACTCGTCCAGTTCCAGCGAGCGGCGGCTTGCGGCGGGTGGACGGCCTTCGCTGCGGGCGAGTTCCTTGTCCGCCTGAACCTGCTCGGTTGTGTCGAAGCAACGGTAGGCTTTGCCCTCGGCCAGCAGCCGGTCAGCGGCGGCCTCGTAGAGGTGATTCCGCTGGGACTGAAAATAAGGACCGTAGTCCCCGCCGACCTCGGGACCTTCGTCCCAGTCGAGGCCCAGCCAGCGGAATGCCTGTAAAATGGGAGCCAATGCAGCTTCGACGTTCCGTTCCCGATCGGTGTCGTCGATACGCAGGATAAACTGACCACCGTGACGTCTCGCGTACAGCCAGTTGAACAACGCAGTACGCATCCCACCGATATGCATGTAACCCGTCGGACTGGGGGCGAAGCGGGTCCGGACGATCGCAGCTTGATCTGACGCCATCGACAATAGGCCTCTCACGGAATGTTCTGAAAATGGCACAATGACAGGCAACGCTGTGAAGCATTTTCTTGCGGAGAAAACAGGGCCTTCGTGGTAGCCGAAGTCGCCAGACTTTGGCGGTCCGGTCCGAACGGCCAAAGTCTGGCGACTTCGGCTACGAAAATGCTTCACAGCGTTGAACGACAGGGTGCCCCGCCTGATGTCACCCGGCAGTCTCCGGCGACAACGGCCGAGACATGGTTCAGAATGTACACGCCTCGGATACGGGGCGGATGATAGGCCCGCCTGAAAGGACCAACCAGCGTTGTGGTTGAATCCTCGTGAAGTCCGTTGCATTCATCGTTGAACCGCGCACAATCGGAAGACATCCTTGCTCTGACGCACAAAGTTCGGACTCATCTGCACTCGTTGAGTCCGCTGCGGCAGCATCATGACGACACTCGATTCAGCACGAGCAGCACTTTCGCCGGGCGACCACACTCCAGCGCCCGGGCTGATGGCAGACGCTCTGCCCGTACTGATCGCCTATGTCGATGCCCAGGTGCAGTTCCGTTTCAATAACGCTGCGTTTCAGAACTGGTTTGGCGCTGAACCATCCGCGCTGTCCGGGCAACCTCTGGATGGGTTTTACGGTCCCGACAAGTATCGCGAGCTGCGTCCGTGGATCGACGCAGCCCTGTCGGGACAACAGGTCACATTCGAAACTACGTTCGTGCTGTCTGACGGGCGCACGATTTCCGCGCAGGTCATTCATGTGCCCCAGGTGGGTGCTGGAGGGAAGGCTGTCGGCTTCTATGCGGTGGTGACCGATATCAGTGGAATCCGCCGATCTCAGGAAGCGCTCAGCCGATCAGAAGCCCTGTACCACTCGCTCGTCGATCAGCTCCCGCTGTGCGTAATCCAGAAAGACCTTGAAGGCCATTTCACATTCGTTAACTCGCAATTCACGACGTTTACTGGCAAGTCGTCCGCCGAGGTGCTGGGCAGGAGCGACTTTGACCTGTTCCCTGCGGAGTTGGCGAAGAAGTATCGCGAAGACGACTTGAACGTGCAGCGCAGCGGCCAGGTCTTTGAAGCCGTCGAACGACATGAACTCGACACCAACGGAGGACTGCGATTCGTTCAGGTCTTCAAATCGCCGGTTCTCGATTCAGACAGGAGCGTGGTCGGTACTCAAGTGCTGTTCTGGGACATTTCCGAAAAACACGCGGCGGAAAGTGCTCTGAAAGAGAGCACGGCGATGAAGCGTGCGATCTTCGATTCCGCGCTCGACTGCATCGTGATTGTCGATCAGCGAGGCCTGATCGCCGATGCCAACCGCAGCACGTTGCGCGTGTTCGGCTATGGACGGGAAGAGCTGATCGGGAAAAACATGGACGACACGTTGTTCCCGCCTGTTCTGAAAGAGCGTACCAGGGCGAATCGCGAAAACTACGAGGCGTCCCGTGAAGAGGGTTCCATGCTGGGCAAGCGGGTGGAAGTCCCGGCCATGAAAAAAGACGGCCGCATGTTCGACGTCGAAATGGCCATGCAGCCGATTCCCTGCGATGGCCGCACGGTTTTCGCCATGTTTCTGCACGACATTACTGAGCGGAAGAAGGCGGAAGAAGAAATCGCTCAGAAGAATCGTGATCTGGAGACACTGCTCTACGTCACATCGCACGACCTCCGCGAACCGCTGCGGGCCATCCGCAGTTTTTCGCAACTGCTCGTCGAACGCGTGGGCGGTCAGCTCGGCGAGACCGAATCGGGATACCTGCAGCGAGTCATCGACAGCTCCGAACGTCTGGATCACCTGATCGAGGATGTGCTGATGCTGTCGAGGGCGCAAAGGGCGAGTGATGGCATTCAGCCGGTCGATTCAAGCCTGGTAGTCGCGGACGTTCTGCGCGGGCTCGAAATGCGTATGGAGGACACTCAGGCAAAAGTCATCGCGGCTGACAACCTGCCGAAGATTCGGGTTGATCCAAGGTGGTTGCGCCAGTCTCTATTCAACCTCGTCGCGAACGCCCTCAAGTTCACACGCGAGGGAGAATCACCGGATATCGAAATCTGCAGATATGAGCCTGGTCCCCATGATGAGCAGCCCTGGGTGGGACTGATCGTTCGAGACCGAGGTATGGGCGTGCCCGAGGATCAAAGAGAACGCGTGTTTCAGTTGTTCCAGCGAGCTGTCAGCCGCAAAGTCGAAGGCACAGGGGCAGGCCTCGCGATCGTTCGTCAAGTGGCCAACCGATATGGTGGCAACGCGTGGATAGAACCGCGTGATGGCGGTGGTTCAGAGTTTTTCATAACATTTGCGAAATGACCACACGTGGTCAGATGGACTTCCAAATCACGAAGTGTGATCGGACGGCAATCGGGGACGAAAGATTGTTGCCGGGAACGGCTGGAAGAATGCGAACAGACAACAGGGCAAAAGGGCTAACGGCGTGGTTGACTCGCAACAGATACAGATCCTGCTCGTCGCAAGTAACGACCATGGCGCGCATTGGCTGCGGTCCGGCTTCGAAAAGACGGGACTGATCAATGTGGCGCAGGTCGTTCCTGACGGCCCGAGTGCCCTGGAGTGGTTGCGCGGCCTGAGCCCGCTTGCAACCGCCCCGTCGCCGTCTCTTATTCTGCTGGACCTGTGCCGTGAGGGGGACGCCGACCTGTCGACCGACCTTGAGGTGCTTGCAGAATTGAAAAGCGATGAAGCCATCCGCTCAATTCCCGTGGTCGTGGTCACAAACAGTACGGCTCAGTCCGACATCTTGAATGCATACAGCCAAGGCGCCTGCTCGTTTGTGTCACGGCCAGAGTCAATCAAAGAACAGGAGCAGTTGCTGCGTCGATTCGCCAGTTACTGGAGCCAGGTGGCATTGCTGCCGAGAATCGATCAATCGCCGGTTTCACCGATCTCAGTGGCCTCGGATGACTCGATCGAACGACTTGTCGATGTCCGCGTTCCACCAGTCGAAATCCTGATTGTGGACGACAGCGAAGACGACGTGGTGCTGCTGCAGGAGGCATTTGCAGACTGCTCGCTGGTCAGCTTTATCGAAGCGATTGACGACGGTGAGCAGGCGCTTAAGTACCTGCGCCGCGAAGCCCCATTTGCGAACGCCCGGCGTCCTGGCCTGGTTCTGCTCGACATCAACATGCCGAAGAAGAATGGCTTCGAGGTGTTGGCAGAGATGCGAGCGGATCCGCGGCTTTCCAACGTCCCGGTCGTCATGCTGACGACGAGTAAGCAGGAATCCGACATTCTGCGAGCATACGCTAACGGAGCATGCTCGTTTATCTCCAAGCCGGTCAGCTTCGACCGGATGCGACGCATCGCGGAGCAGTTCGCTCTCTACTGGACGCTGGTCTCCGGTGTGCCGTCAGCCGATTCGGCACTCGCGGGTTAGCGCTAGACATCGATCTGCGAGGCGCGGATCTCGATTTGTTCCAGTGGGACAAAATCACCGTGTCCCGCACCTGGGCACTCTTTCTGCACTGCTTTCCAGTCAGCTTCGCTGCGCAGGCTGGAATTCCAGAATGGCCATGTCTGGCATTGCTTCGGACGGACCGGATAAATCGTGCAGCCGCGTGTCGCGCCATCGAAGTAAATGCAGTCGCCGTTCGCATACTCGTTGAGCGATACGCGCGAACCTACACGTCGGCTGTGCATCAGACGAATCTCGCCGACCGGTTTATCCAGATACTCAGCGATCGCGGCGATTTCGTCTTCGTCGACCCAGACATGCCCTGGCGTTCCCGTGCAGCAGTGACCGCACTGAGTACACCGAAAGCGAAGCCCGTCTTTGTACCAGGGCTCCGCAGCTTCCGCGTCTGCAGTCGGCGGCGTATCGGTCACAGCTTCTGCCCGATTTCGAAGATGGCGTTCGTGTCGAGTACCAGGTCGTTCGCTGTAAACAGCTTCGCGACCGCCGCCTTATGAATCTTCATCTTCTTTCCACCGACGCCGATCGCTCCGTAGCAGATGACGCCATCGCGTTCCTCGGCACGGTCCATGACCTCAACACCCTCGATGCCGGCGGGTGGAACGGCATTGAGGTCGATAGCAACTTTCAGTGAGCTGAGTTCCCGCCGTTGCGCGACGGACAGCAACTGCACGCCAGCCGCTCCCGTGGCGATGATCAATTCTGCTCCGTCAGCGGCCGCTGCGAGTGCGCGTGCCGTGCCGGTTTCGTGCGGGATCACCTGTGCTCCATCCACGACCGCAGCAACCGCATCACACGTCGTTTCCGCTCGGCTGATCTTCCGCGTCCCGATTCGCACGCTGGCTCCCAGACCGCACATGACCTGAGCCGCCCGCTGCCCCACAGGCCCGGTACCGCCAAGGATGAGGGCCGTGGTATGCGAAAGGTCCAAGTGCCCGGCCGCCGCCAGAACAGCCGCGACCGCCGTTGTATTCGAACCGTTGGAGTCCATCATCACGGATACGCGAATCGGCCCGAAGAATGCCGCCTGCACGGCCGACAACAGTGCTTCGCCGTCCCCCACGTTGCTGCCGCCGATGAAGATCGCTGTGTTTTTCAGGTCCGCGGGACCACGCGTAAACATCGCTCCGTGGACCAGCGGCGCGACATTGTCGGCAGTCATGCCGCTGTACGAGAACAACTCGTCCACACCGGAATCGACAGCGACCACACGATCAAACGAACTCGGCTGCGAATCCGTGTCGAACTGGATCAGGATCGATTTCATAGACTGGTTTCCCGGTTCGAAGCACATCGCAGCCGACTCAGGTTCGACGTAATCCTGCCATGAACCGGAGTTCGGCAATCAAGACTGCGGCTGGCAATTGGACAATTCAATAAGAAAACCCGGCTTCCATGAGAAGCCGGGTTCTGGGAGTTCATCTCGCGTCTGACAGGATCAGCCGGCGAAGAACGGGTGTTTGGCGTCGCCCTTCTTCGCAAGCACTTCATCGATCGAGGGACTTGAGCCCATCGCTCGTTCGATCGAGAGCTTTGTCGCTTCTTTGTTGTACTCGTAGATTTTCGCGTCGTCGTCGGCTTCCCAGTGAATGAACACGCCACAGACGACGACCAGATTCTCTGCCTGATCCTTCGGGATCGTGCCTGCCTCGACTGCATCACCAACTGCGTCGGCAACGGCTTTCTGAGCCGGCCCGAACATCTGCACGGCCTGCTTGGCGCCTTTGATCGTGACTTTGGTGATCATCACAGTCGCCGGCTTGACCGCCAGATTCGGTTCCAGCACGGCCAGCAGATTGCTGTGTCCCATCGTCTGGCTGCACAGAGCATTGGCAAACGCCACACCCACGGGGCCGTCCTTGTCACCAATTAACAGATCGATGTGAGCGACCTCATTGCCCTCACCAACCAGAGCCTCACCGACGAACATCGACATAACTTTCTCTCCTTGCTGCAGAACGAAGCTGAATGAGATGTTTTTCTCCGGCCAACTCACTCACTGATTCAGTCGTGTCGGCCGGACACTCCTGGCCGTGAGGACAGCCGCAGGTATGATCGGAACTGGCTACCAGCCTGGCAAGCCAACACCCCACGGATAACTCAACAAACCGACAATGTCCGAGCCCGAACCGCTGATTATCGTCGGAGCCAGCACACGGGCCGCGGCTCAGTCCGCCGCCCGAGCGGGGTTCGCTTCGTGGTGCGTCGATCAGTTTGGAGATACCGACCTCCGCGAGTGCGCGCAATTCGTCCGAGTGGTGTCGGACTGGCCTGACGGGGTCCCCGCCGCACTCGCTGAGGCGCCGAACGTGCCGCTGATCTACACAGGGGCTTTAGAGAATTCACCCGAACTGATCGACGAGCTGGCGACACGATTTCCGCTTGCCGGCAATGGATCGCATGTTCTGAGACTCGTTCGCTCTCCCTTCCGGATACAGGAACTGCTCCGTGACGCCGGACTCCCGGCAGTCGAAGTCCGCAGTCGCCTCACATCTGACGACTTGAACACTCGCTGGCTGGCCAAGCCATTGAGCAGCGCCGCTGGCTTCCACATTCACGAAGCGAAACACGAAACACCCGCTTCGGCAGGCCTGGTTTTCCAGCAGTTCGTTGCTGGTAACTCCGTCTCGGCTCTTTTCGTCGCTTCGGGACCCAGCGTTTATTTGCTGGGCATGTGTCATCAGCTTCAGGGCGAGCCTGACGCCGGGGCGTTAGGTTATCTGCACTGCGGCTCGATCGGACCGCTTGGCGCTGCAGACGTCTTTCCCGGCTGTTTCGCACTCGCCGAACAGATTGGCCAGACACTCGCCGCTGACGCGGGACTGGTCGGCCTGTTCGGGGTCGATTTCATTCTCGACCAGAACAGAGCCACCCTGTCGACTCTGGAAGTCAATCCACGCTGGCCGGCATCTGCCGAGTTATATGAGCGAGCCTACGGCTGGCCGTTAATGCGCTGGCACGTTGAGTCCTCAATCTCAAGCCCGTCGCAGCCTGCCTGGTCGACGGCAATACACGGAAGAGCGATCAAATGCGATGAGCAGCAGACGGGATCGATGTGGGGAAGAATTATTGTCTACGCACCGCATCCCACGCGTGTCGACAGCCTGCCATCACTCGTGGCGACTCTGACCGATTCATGCCTCGATATCGCAGACATCCCCGCTGAGGGATCGACGGTCAATACCGGACATCCAGTGTGTACCCTGCTGGCGCGGGCACCTGGCGTCGACGAATGCCGCGACAAGCTATGCAGGGCAGCGAGACAACTGCGCAAACGCCTGCCGCGATGTAAGACTGCTAAGGATCGGCCGAAGAATTACTGTCAGCATTAGCCGCAGGGCGTTAGCCCCGGTTCCGTGCAGCAACCGGGGCTAACGCCCTGCGGCTAATCTATTGCGACAGTTATTCATCGCCCGATCCTAACCCAGCAGTTTTAGACAGGGCGCGCCTTCATTGATCGTCGGGCGTTCGGGGCGGCCTTTGTAGCGGAAGGTCACGCCCATGTGGTCCAGACCCAGCATGTGCAGAATCGTCGCGTGCAGGTCGTGAACATGCAGCCGGTCTTCGATGGCGTGCAGACCGAGTTCGTCCGTCGCACCGATCGTACGACCGCCCTTGATGCCTGCTCCGGCCATCCACATGGTGAAGCCGGTGACGTTGTGGTCGCGGCCGTCTCCCTTTTCGCTCATCGGAGTCCGCCCGAATTCACCACCCCACACAACCAGCGTGGAATCCAACAGCCCGCGACGCTTCAGATCCTTCAACAGTCCCGCCACCGGCTTGTCGCTCTGCAGACAGTTCTTTGTGTGATTGCCTTCAATCCCCGCGTGCGCATCCCACTTACTGCCGGTTCCGTGATAGAGCTGCACGAACCGCACCCCGCGCTCGACCAGTCGACGTGCCAGCAGGCAGTTGCGACCGAACGTGTCAGTCTCTTTTTCGCCGATCCCGTACAGCGCCTGCGTGCCCTTTGACTCCTGCGTCAGATCGACGGCTTCCGGAGCCGTCGCCTGCATTCGGAACGCGAGTTCGTAGCTGGCGATGCGGGCCTCAAGTTCCGTCTGCTGAGGGCGTTGCTCGGCGTGCTTCTGATTGAGCTGCTTAAGAAATTCCAGTTTCGCCTGCTGTCGCTTTTCAGATACGCCAGTCGGTGTGGCGAGGTCAGCGATCGGTTGACTGCCAATCTGCAGCCGCGTCCCCTGGTAGGCCGCCGGCATGAACCCGGAGCCCCAGTTTCGTGGACCATTCACGGGATCCGACTTGCTGTCCGGTATGACCACAAACGCCGGCAGGCTCTGATTCTCCGTGCCCAGGCCATAGCTGACCCATGAGCCCAGCGACGGACGTCCCGCCACAAAAACTCCCGTGTTCATCTGACAGACGCCGCCGGAGTGATTAATCCCGTTCGTCCAGCAGCCGCGCAGCACCGCCAGGTCATCGGCGCATTCCGCTGTGTGCGGCAGCCAGTCAGAAATCCACAGTCCGCCATCACCATGCTGTTTCCACTTTCGCTTCGGAGCGAGCAACGGGGCGTTGTATTCGCCCATCGGCGTAATGACCGGTTTGAAGGAACCCGGGAGAGGCTGCCCGGCCAGTTCCGTCAGCAACGGCTTTGGATCGAACAGATCCATCTGCGATGGTCCACCTTCCATAAAGAGGAAGATAACGCTTTTCGCAGGAGGAGAATGGTGCGGCTTCTTCGGCGCAGCAGGCGAATCCGCCCCCAGCAAATCGGAACGATTGTCGTCTGCGAGAAGACTCGCCAGAGCCAGCCCGCCGAAGCCTGCACCGCCACGCATCAGCATCTCGCGCCGCGAGCACGGACGATGAACGTGAGGCAAATCGAACAGTCGAGTGAGAGTGGAATCAGACATATGGGCGGTACCGGCAGAAGGATTCAATTCAACGACCAAACGAACTCATCGACCGTCAAACCCGCAGACCGAATCAGGCTGCGAAGTGTACCAACGGCAACTTGCTTGTGATTGGGAACGGAGAGCGTCGCCATGTGGCCGTCCTTTGTCAGAATGATATGGCTCCCCGATTGACGGGCCTCTTCCCAGCCGAATTTCTGAAACGCCTTGACGACCTGGCGTCCGTTTAGCTGAGGAAGCCGAGCCATCAGGCAACGACCTCCACCTCGCAGGTTTCAATCGTCAGAGGCATTCCCTTTTCGGCCCGCACTTCAAGACACGTCTTGATTGCATCCTGCACATTCCGAATTGCCTCGTCGCGAGTTGTCCCCTGACTGACACAGCCCGGAATCGACGGACATTCGGCGATCCACACGCCGTCTTCGTCACGACTGATGGTAATCACGAATTTCACAAGGCACTCTCTTGAAGTTGTTCACTTTTCGTCGTCGGCACAGACCCAGCCACCGAGCGTCGGCTCGTAGTCGATCAGCTCGTCGTTCGAAAAGTAGATTGGAATCTCACGGGCGGCGGCTTCCGGGCCGTCGCTGCCGTGAACAAGATTCATCTGTCGGCTAACCCCAAAGTCCCCGCGTATTGTACCCATCGGCGACTCACGACCGTTGGTCGTTCCCAGCATTGCCCGGACAACTGAAATCGCTTCGGGACCTTCCAGGACCAGTGCGATCACCGGGCTCGACGTAATGAATTCTTCCAGCAGCGGGTAAAACGGCTTCTCGACGTGTTCCTCATAGTGCCGACGGGACAGTTCCTGAGTCACGCGTAGCATTTTCAGTCCGACAACTTTCAGGCCCTTCTGCTCGAACCGACCATACAGTTCGCCCACCAGCCGTCGCTGCACCGCATCTGGTTTGAGCAGCACAAAAGTCCGTTCGGTCGCCATTTCTGATCGCCTTCCCTGCTGAGTTGAGTGGTTTCATTCGGGTTCAAGTATCCGACCTGGACAGACTATCGAAAGCCGGCCTGCCGCCGCAATGAGGTCTTGTTCAGTCCGACTTTGCGGCGGCGACGCAGCGAGTTATCCTCTTCAACCGTTCACTCAACTCCCGCAGGAATCCAAGCCGTGCCGTCGAAACCCGAGTCTCTGATCCGTCAGCCGCGATTTCTCCTTGTGACGGGACTGATTCTGCTCGCCGCCCTCTCGCGGCTTCTGCCCGGTCTGGAAAACTTTCAACCCGTTGGCGCCATCGCCCTGTTCGGCGGGGCCTGCTTTCTGTCACGACGCCTGGCATTCATCGTGCCGTTGTCCGTCATGGTCGTGAGTGACGTGCTGCTCTACGCAGGCCGATACGATTATCTCTTCGAGCAAGGCTGGAGAATGGCTCTTTTCGTCTATCTCGCGATCGGCCTGATCATCGGCTTCGGCCTGCTGGTTCGGAATCGTCGCAACGTGGTCACCGTGCTGGCTGGATCACTGGCGGCGACGGCAGTTTTCTTCGTCGTCTCCAACTTCGGCTGGTGGCTGGTCTACGACCTCCCTGCGGGACTCAGCCTGAGCCAGACCTATCTGAACGCGGTCCCTTTTGTCCGCGGCACGTTAATGAGCGATCTGGTCTACAACGGCGTGCTGTTCGGTGCCTTTGCTCTGGCCGAACGCCGCGTGCCCTCGCTCCGGACAGCGGGCACGCCCGCCTGAACGAGAGTCGTCACAACGAGTCTGCCGCTCATTCCCGCAACTGCCCGACCGGCCGCACGCCGCTGCCCCGCGTCTTTGTGCGGCTATCGCCGAGTTCCGCACGGAACGCATCGCCGTGCTTCTTCAGGCGGGCAACCACTTCCGAGTGATCGTCGTGGACGTTCTTTGACTCGCTGATGTCGGCTTTCAGGTCGTACAACTCGAATCCCGTCCGTTTCTGGATGTAGGGACCTGGCAGACCGTCGTTACCCGGTTCGCCTTTGAGACTGCGGTAACCATGCGGGAAATGCAGCTTCCATTTTCCGCTGCGGACCGCCTGCAACTCGCTGCCGTAGTACATGGCGAATGCTTCGTGCGGCGACTTCGCCCGGTCCTGACCTGACATCAGAGGCCAGATGTTCTTGCCATCGATCGTGTGCGGCGGCAGCCCGGCTCCGGCGAGATGGGCGAACGTCGGCAGGACATCAATCGTCGAGGCGACTTCACTGCATTCAATTCCCGCCGGAATCTTCCCCGGCCAGCGCATGATGCAGGGCTCGCGACAGCCGCCGTCCCACATCGTGCCCTTGCCCTCACGCAACGGCAAAGCCGACCCGCCGTGGTTCCCGTATGACAGCCACGGTCCGTTGTCTGACGTAAAAACGACCAGCGTGTTGTCGTCGAGATCCAGTTTCTTAAGCGTGTCCAGAATCTGTCCAACGGACCAGTCAATCTCCATGATCACGTCCCCGTACAGTCCTCGCTTCGACTTTCCCTTGAACTTGTCGCTGACATACAGCGGAACGTGCGGCATTGAATGCGGCAC
>Ga0209501_10000230_pt1 | contig 71661 bp, 84 predicted proteins | sample ArcticOcean_MG_C_4_FD_187434 | JGI IMG/M metagenome (GOLD analysis project Ga0209501, IMG submission 187434) | Marine microbial communities from western Arctic Ocean - ArcticOcean_MG_CB4_134 (SPAdes) (version 2) | ecosystem: Environmental > Aquatic > Marine > Oceanic | place: Arctic Ocean...
CTAGAATTTATGCTGCAGTTAAGGGTGCAGTTGAAGGTGGCCTATCTGTTCCACATAGTGAAGATATATTACCAAGTGATGAGATGATTAATAAGTTTGATTTTATTGAAAAAGTTAAGGAGGGATTGAAATAAAATGGTAACTCAAGCAAGAATAATAGTGCATCAGTATGAAGATGGTCCTGTAGATATTAGACTGTCTTATGGAAATCGAAGCCCTTATGGAGGGCATGTTCCTTCAGTAACCGACGCCGGAGAAATGGCCTTAAATATTGGAAGAGATTTGGATATATTTGGGATTAGTCCAAATAATTTTCATATCACAAATGGGGTTGCATCTAATTTAGCTGGAAGAGAATGTGAAGGAAATCCTGTTGATACTAGAACATTTAAAGTTATAAGAGCAAATTTACTGGAGGGGATGGCAAGTTAAAATGGTACAACAAAGAAGACCACCAATGAGAGGAGGGAACATGCGAGGAAGAAATGATCGACGCGATTTGAAGCCAAGAAGCAAGGCAGAGATAGAGAAAGCTAGAGAAGAAAGACTAAAAGAACAACAGGCTAAGGATCTTGAGGAATGGAAACCAAAAACAGCCTTAGGTAAACAGGTTAAGTCTGGTAAACTTAAAGATATTGATGAAGCTTTAACTCATAAAATTTTAGAGTCAGAAATAGTGGATACATTATTAAAGACAAAAGAAGATATTTTGAATATTGGGCAGGCTAAAGGTAAGTTTGGTGGTGGAAAGAGAAGAGCCTGGAGACAAACTCAGAGAAAAACTAAAGAAGGTAATGTTGCTACATTCTCATGTATGGCAGTTGCTGGAAGTGAAGGGTATATTGGATTAGGATATGGGAGAGCTAAGGAAACTTTACCTGCAAGAGCTAAAGCTGTAAGAAAGGCTAAATTAAGTATTATGAAAATAAGAAAAGCTTGTAGTAGTTTTGATTGTACTTGTGGAGAACCACACACAGTCCCATATATTGTAGAAGGTAAGACTGGAAGTTGCAGGGTTAAGTTGATGCCTGCTCCTCAAGGTACTGGCCTAGTTGCTGGAGATGAATTGAAAAAGATATTAAGAATTGCTGGAATAAAAGACGTATATAGCGTTACAACTGGTAAAAAAAGAACAACATTAAATTTGGCTAAGGCATGTATTAATGCATTAGCAAAAACAGTGGAGATGTAAGTATAAGATAAAAATGGATGCATATAAATTTGTTAAATTGAAGAAGGAAGAATATGGTATTAGTGAATATATCAAGAGACAATTAGGCAAGGGAAAGATTAGTAAACTCGATATTGAATATACACCAGTTGGAGAGAAAATAATAATTTCAACAAGTAAACCTGGTTTAGTTATTGGTCGTAAGGGTGAACAAATTCAGCAATTAACTGAAGTACTAAAGAAGAGATTCAAATTAGAAAATCCACATATTGAAATAAGTGAAATTGAAAATCCATTATTTGATGCGCAAGGTGTTGCTGATGAAATAGCAATGGCACTTGAAAGAATGGGTAATTTGAAGTTTAAAGTAATTTCATATAGGAAGCTCCAAGAAATAATGAGGGCAGGGGCATTAGGGTGTGAATTGAGATTATCTGGAAAGCTACCAAGTGAAAGAGCAAAGAGTTGGAGATTTGCTGAAGGATATTTGAAGAAGGCAGGAGATAGTGCTAAAGAAGTAGATCGTGCTCAAGCTACAGCCTTAACTAAGACTGGAATAATTGGGGTTAAAGTTGCAATAATGCCGCCTACCGCTAAAATCTATGATAGAATTGTTGTTGATGATGCAATGAGGGCTAAATTGGGAACTTTTGAAGAAGTAGTTGAGGAAGAAGTTAAAGAAACTAAAACTAAAAAGAAAAGTTCTAGTAAAAAGAAAACAAACGGTAAACCTGACGCAAATGCTGAAGCATTAGCTGTTGAAGCTGGGAAAGTTGCAAAAGCTGAAGAGGATAAAGAGGCTCAGAAAAATATTGATAATTCTGTAAAAGGAACTCAGAGCAACTCTGTTATTAGTGAGGAAAAGTCAGCCCAGGAAAATGATAATAAATCAGAAGGTGTACGAGATGATGATAATGAAATGACGATTGAAGATGCTACAAAACCAAGTACTAAGGGAGTTCGTGAAAGTCCTGAAATTGAGGGAGATGCAATGAAAATAGAGGAAGAACTTGAAGAGGGTGTGACTATTGAGGATGATAAAGCTATTGCTGCAGATCAAATTGATAAGAAGATGGATGAAAGTGTTAATAAAGAAGAAGAAAATAGTAAAGATAAGGAGAGTAATGAATAAACATGGCAGTAATAAATAATAAAGATATTGCAAAGATGTCAAATGCTGAAAGAACAGAAAAGGTTAAAGACCTAAGAATGGAACTAATGAAGGAGAGAGTTAATGTAGCGAAAGGTGGAAAAATTAAGATAAGAGAAATGAAAAGGACAATAGCTAAGTTATTAACATTCAACAGACTAGAACAACCAGAAGGTAGTTCAAGGCTGTCCAAATCTAAAGATTCTGGACAGTTAAATAAATCTGTTGACAACAAATAATGGATATATGTCCGAAATGTGGATTGCCTTTGCAAGCATGTGTTTGTGAAGAAATTGCGAAAACGGAACAGAGAATACAGATAACAACCGACAAGAAAAAATTCGGTAAGATTATCACAATCGTCTCAGGGTTCACTGATGTGGACCTTAAGCAGATTGCAAGGGATCTCAAACACGCCCTGGCGTGTGGGGGGACGGTAAAAGATAACACCGTTGAACTCCAAGGAGATCATTCAAGGAATGCCAAAGTGGCATTGATAAAACTTGGATTTTCGCAAGAGACAATAGATGTTGCATAGGCAAAAAAAGTAAGAGATGAAGATGAGAAATCATCATGAGAGCAATATAGAAAATGACAGAAGAACAAACAAAAAGCAAGATAGAAGGTACAGCCCACAAAGAGGCTGTAGGCCAAGAAAAACCGGCAATGATAGCTGTGATTAGAATTGCAGGAATGGTAAAGGTAAGGTCTGACGTAGCTGGAACTTTAGATAGATTAAGATTGAGAAGAAAATACTCATGTGTTATAGTTGATAAAAACAACAAAGATATTGCAGGTATGTTGAAGAGAGTGAAGCAATACATTGCATTTGGAGAAATAGATCAAAAGACCTTAGAGAAACTAGTTAAGGAAAGAGCTGAAAGTGAAATGGGCAGAAAACATAAAGTTGAAGCTAATCCAAGTGACGTTGCAAGTGGAATATTATCAGGTAAAAAGTTATCTGAATTTAAGTTGAAACCGTTTTTTAGACTGCATCCACCAAGAAAAGGAATAGATAGTAAGTTACATTATCCGATTGGAGTTCTAGGAAATAATAAGAAAGATATTAATAAATTGATAGCGAGGATGTTGTAGAATGACAAGTCAAGTATTAGCACAAATAAGTGGATCTGAAAATGGAACAGTTTTAAAAATTGGTCATGGAGAGGTAGAAGGATTTAATGTTGAAGATACTACTCATGTTTTGGTAGTTGGTGTAGATCCTCGAGAAGATCAAGAGGTATATCAAACTGTAAATAGAACTCAATTAGGGATTGATAAGGGGATCCTATTAGGTACACAAGAATCTGGGTATGAATTCAGACCCACTGAATCTTTTGCAAAATATAGTCATGATCAGGCCCATAAGAGGGCGTATGATGCCTTAGATCAATTATTAACAGGGAGAGGGATAACAGAATAAAATGGTAATGAAAACTAAGAAAGTAAAGAAAGCAGTAGGTCAGAGAGGAAAGACTAATCATGGGCATGGTGCTCGAAAGAAATGGAAGAAAAGTGGGCATAAGGGTGGAATAGGGATGGCTGGAAGTGGTAAACGTGCAGATCATAAGAAGACACTAATTAACAAACTATATGGGAATGATTATTTTGGTAAACAAGGGATAACAAGTCGTGGAACTGAAAAGGATAGAAGAAAGAAGATTAATGTTGGAGACATTGAAAGAAACATTGGAAAGTTTAAGGAAATTGATGGATGGATGGACTTTAGTGATGTTAAGATTTTAGGTAATGGTGAAATATCTAGTAAGGTTAAAATTAAAGCCCTAGAAGCTAGTAAGAGTGCGATTGAAAAAATAAAGAAAGCTGGTGGAGAAATAAAGATTGTTAAAGAGAAATCAGAAGATATTAGTAATGTTAAAGAAGATAGTATTGATGACCAAGAATAATCTTTTACATACTAGAAATAAATATGGCATTTAGCGACATACTACATAATCTACCTGAAGTAACTCCACCTACTGAAAAGAAGTTGGGTTTTAATGTTAAACTTAAATGGACTTTAATTATTTTAGGAGCTTTTTTTGTTATGTCAAATATTGCACTTTATGGTGCAGATCCCGGTTTTTTGGAACAGTTTGAATTTTTAGCAGTAATTTTAGGAACTAATTTTGGTTCAATAATTTCACTAGGTATTGGTCCAATAGTAATGGCAAGTATTATCTTACAGTTACTTGTAGGTAGTCAGATATTAAATATTGATACAAGTACACCAGACGGTAAGAAATTTTTCCAAGGATTACAGAAACTTATGGTATTTTTCTTTATAATTTTTGAATCGATAATTTATGTTCTTATGGGAGGAATTCAGGCAGCTCCAGGATTTACCGCATTAGTTATCGGACAATTAATGTTAGGCGGATTAGCTATCTTGTTTATGGACGAAGTTTGTCAGAAATGGGGATTTGGTTCAGGAGTTAGTTTGTTCATAGCTGCAGGTGTTGGATGGCAACTGATAACTGCTAGTTTTGGTTTTTTAGGTACTCAAGGACAATTTCAGGCTAGTGGGAAGGTTATTGCACTAATAGCTAGTTTAATGAATGCAGATAGTCAAGGGGCATTACTTGCAGGAGCTGCAATAGTAGCTACAGTTGTTTTATTCTTAATGGTCGTATGGATACAGAATTTGAAGATAGAAATTCCATTAAGTTATGATAGATTGAGAGGATACAGCATGAAATGGCCATTACAATTTTTGTATGCTTCAGTTATACCTGTAATATTAACAAGTGCACTAATAGCTAATTTTACTTTGTTTGGAGGATTGATTCAGAATTGGCTTGGACGTCCAACATTTTTAGGAAATATAGTTAATGGTCAACCTGTAAGTGGAATACTTTATTGGATTGGAAGTACAAATGTGGTTGAAAGAATAATTACAGGAAGTTTTGAAATAGCACTTATTGGTCAGACCCTAGGGCATATTGCATTTTATATGTTCTTTTGTGCATTGTTCTCAGTGTTTTGGGTGAAAACTAGTGGGATGGATGCAGGAGCTCAGGCAAATAATATTTTGAAATCAGGATTACAAATTCCAGGATTTAGAAAAGATCATAGAATTTTAGAATCGATATTAAGTAGATATGTTATGCCACTAACAGTAATGGGGGGTCTAGCAATTGGACTATTAGCTGCAGTTGCAGATATTTTGGGGACTCTAGTCGGTGGAACTGCATTACTATTAGGAATAATGATTACATTCCAATTCTATCAGAATATAGCCCAGCAACATGCAATGGATATGAATCCAGCCATGAAGAAAATGATGGGAGTGTAACACCATATTTTCTGCCTCTTCGGAATCAAAGATTTCTTCAGATGAATAAAATGATGGGAGTGTAACACCATATTTTCTGCCCCGTCAAGAATATAATTCTATGCCTGTGAATAAAATGATGGGTGTTTAGTTGTTTACTAAACTATTAAGTCTGTCAAATTGTTCTAGGGTTATTCTTCCAGATAATGAATAATCTGTTGATTTAAATGGTAAAAACTCACTGGGATTCTCCATAGGATTTGCAGGAAAAAGACATATTAGAGAACTATCTATCTTATCAGGAAGTTCAGAAGTTGTCCTCCATCGAGCCCCATATCTCAGGTTTGGTTTGTGAATTATTAATGGAGAATCTGTTCGGTATATTAGTATGTATCCTCTATTATTGGGTTTAACTTCTCTTGCTGATTCTGGATGTAATTGGGGATTTGCTTCTCCATATGCACCGAGATTTGCATAGAATGCGGCCTCTATATAGAAATCATCTATAACTGAAGGGTCTACTCCGGAAGTTTCTGGTTCATTCATTCCAAATGCTAATCTAGATTCATCATTTCCCCTTCTAGTACTTGCTTTTTCAGAGCTCACCCTACCATTTCTTCCTCGAACTGCTTCTCTTGCCTCCTGCGGAGCTACCCCCCTTAGATAATAAAATTTGTTCATAAAAAGATCTCAATTGAAGCATATTTAAAGCTTTGTATGAAGGTTTTATAAAGACAATTCTACTTTATTCTGAATGATAGATATACAGACTTGGGTCATGGGGAATCCGAAGGGATCAATAATTGCTATAAGTTTTCTAGTTACATTATTCATTACAGTAGTTAGATATTATATGACTGATAAGGAGAAGATGAAGGCACTTAAGGATAAACAAAAGGCACTTCGTGTTGAAATGAAAGAGCATAAGAATGATCCTGAGAAGATGATGGAAATTAATAAGAAAATGTTAGAAGACATGCCTGAACAGATGAAGATGAGCTTTAAACCCATGCTTGTAACGATGATACCTATCTTGCTTGTTTTTGCATGGATGAGGAGCACTTATTTATTGACTAGTTTGGCAGGAAGTTGGTTATGGTGGTATATAGGATCTAGTATTGTGTTTAGTATAATTTTGAGTAAGGGATTTGGGTTGCAGTAAAATCCTTAGTTACCTGACAGTATTTTTTTAATGGTCTATTTAATCCGCCAATTCCTAATTTCTAGATCAAAAATACAGTTGCAATAAATCTTTACTATTTTTCTGACTTTATTTTTGAATAGTCCCTCTTAATCCGCCAATTCCTAATTTCTAGATCAAAAATACAGTTGCAATAAATCTTTACTATTTTTCTGACTTTATTTTTGAATAGTCCCTCTTAATCCGCCAATTCCTAATTTCTAGATCAAAAATACAGTTGCAATAAATCTTTACTATTTTTCTGACTTTATTTTTGAATAGTCCCTCTTAATCCGCCAATTCCTAATTTCTAGATCAAAAATACAGTTGCAATAAACCTATTTGTAAATATTATCCCTATTTCCAATATCTAAAACATATATTTTTAACTCGGTATCATTAATCTTGTATATTATTCTGAACTGATCGTATCTTAATCGCCATAGTCCCTTTAGATTCCCTGTTAGAGGTTTTCCGATTCTAGGAATATCTTTTAGTGAATCTATCTTAGAGATTATTTTTCTTTGAATATTTTTATCTAATTTTTTTAGAAATTTTATTGCAGGATTTCTAAAAATAATATTATGCATTTTAGATTCCTAGTTCTTGTTTTAAGTCTTCTATAGAGATTCCCTTATCTCCTGCTTTTTCCTCTTGCAAAGCCCCTTTTATTCCTAACATTAGTTGAGGGTCTGAAAGAACTTCTATTGTAGCTAGAAGGCTTTCTTCATCTGTAGAATTTAGTGCGCAATTCTCTAAGACCCTTTGTAATAGTGAATTATAACTTTCCCTATCATGAATTTTTAGTTCATCTAATTTTTCTTTTAGATCTTCATTGATTTGTATAGTAGTAACCATAGGATACTATAGGTATCTATAGTATTTATAATTTTCTATTTGTCCAATTAGAATATGCTAGCCCGGTCAATATAATTCCGAAGGAATTTACTAATATATCTTTGTGTGAAGCGAATCTACCTGGAATAAAAGATTGATGAAATTCATCACTAATTCCATAGATAATCGCTAGTAAGATTCCAATAATCATCATAGATTTGTTTGGTTTTCCTTTTGTGAGGCTTATTAGTAGGAATAAAGTTAGATATGAGAATGCTGTGAAGTGGTAGATTATTGCAATTGGGGTTGGAGATCCAGTTCCAGTAAAAGTTAATGATGAAATCTTAAAGATAATAATTGCACAAATTAGGGTTAAAATTACTGATATTTCCCTGTTTTTTTCTAGTATATTTATCATCTCTACTTGTTAATAGTGTGAGTTATTTTTAAGGATTATTGTGTTAGTGATTGTTATTTTTAGGGGAAATTTGTGGTGTACAAAGGTTTAAATATGCCTTGAAATGGGTAATATTATGACAGACGAATACGATAGAGCAACAATTGCTAGTGTGTTAGCATCTAGAGGACTGACTCCTGCCCAAGCTAGAGTGGGAAATTTCCCCAGGGTAAATAGTCCAATACATAGAGATGGAAGCACCATTGAAACTGGAAATTACTCAGGACGCATTATTGGAGATAAGGCATTAGAACAACATGGTGCTGAGTACGGAATTGGAGTGAGAGTACCTTAAATAATTTTTATATAGAAAATGGATCAAGAAGCAATTATGAAGATACAAATGATGGAACAGGAGACTACTCAGTTAAATGAACAACTGAAAATGGTTGATCAAAATGTTTCTGAGATGAATGACTTGAAGGCGAGTCTTGACGAAATTGAGAAAAATGATAATAAAGAAATAATGGCTAATTTGGGTAAGAGGATATTTTTACCAGTAGACATAAGAGATAAAAATTTGATTGTTGAAGTTGGAAAAGGGAATTTTGTAAAGAAATCAGTTGTTGAAACTAAGAAAGTTGTTGATGAGGAAAGCGATAAACTTAATGAAGCTAAGATTCAAATTATGGGCAGACTTGATGATATGCAAAATGAAATGAATCAGATGATAATGGAATTTCAGAAGGCTCAGATGGATGCTCAGGCTAAGGGTGGAGAGGGACAAGAAAATCCTGCTCACGGTGAACCAGGACATGTTCATGGTGCTGAAGAACATATGCATGAGGAAGTTGTTGCGGATAAAGAAGAGAGTATAGAAGATCTTGCTGAAGGTAAGTAGTTATTTTATTTTACAGTTTTTAGAAATTTATCGTATGTTTGAGTCCCATGCTCAGTTACTATTTTTGTAATTAATTTCTTTGGAACGAATTCAAATGCAGGGTTTTTTATCTTAATATTTTTAGGTGCTTGATCCCAAACTTCGTTAAGTTCTCTTTGTTCTATTCCAATATTTTTTGGAGTGTATTTCCATGAGTCTGCAATAACATAAAGAGGAATTTTATGTTTCTTAGCAAGTTCAGCAAGCATTCCAGAACCTACTTTGTTGATAACTCCCTTTTTAGTTAGGGCATCTGCACCTATGAAGATTTTTGAGACTTTCTTTGTGCCTTGTTTCTTTTCTAGAGCGATAGCCATAGCAGAATCAATGAACATTGTTACCTTGATTTTATTCTTCTTTAGTTCTCTGGCAGTTTTTCTACCTTGAAATAAAGGTCTTGTTTCAGTATTGTAAACTTGAAATTTTTTACCTTTCTTTTTGGCGTTAATTAGAGAATGAGTGACGTTAGTTGAATGGCAATGTGTGAAAATTATGTCATTAGATTTAATAATTTTTAGAACTTCTTTGTTTATTTTATCCTGAGCTTGATCAAAATGAGTAAGTATGAAGGGGACTGGTTGTTTTTCGGCCAGATCTAAAACATGTTTTAACATTGGTTCAGTTTCTCTTAATGATAGAAGTTTTTTCTTGGAGGCTTGTGTTGGTTTTAATTGATAAGCTTCTAAACCTGCTTTGGCTATGTTCCTAGCTCCCTGAATCTTGATAGATTTTATGTCTTTGCAGATTTGTTGGAAACTTTTTTTCATGTAGCTAGTAAGTATGGTTATTATTTAAGTTTATTTCTTGAGGGGCCTTAGGTTATTGGTAACCGAAATCTTATTTTTTCTTAATAGACTGATTGATGGTTGCATAGATTTGGAACCTAGAAGACAAACAATTAGTTTTTTGTTTTGCTTTTTGAAATCTATTATTACTCTTGTAATCTCATCTATATCTGTCATCGATTGAGGTGTTACAATTATCAATATGTTATCTTTTTTATGTTTATTTAATTCCTTTTTGTACTCATATGAAGTTGCAGTTCCTAGAATGTCGATCATCTTGGTTTTTATATTTCTTTCATTTAGGTAATCTGAAGCAAGTGCTCCAGCACCACCTGCATTTGTTATTATTTTTGCATCTTTTTTGAAATCAATTCTAAACTTCCCTTGTTTTTTCCCGCCCCTGGGTTTCATTTTCTTTTTTGATGCTTTTTCTAAAGCTTCTTCAATAGTTTCACATAGAATTATGTTTGTTTGTTTAAACATTCCCCTGTATATTTCATAATCGGTTGCTAGGCTTCCAGTGTGGCTAATTGCTGCCTTAATCCCCTCAGAAGTTTTTCCGGCTTTGATTGCATAAATGGGTTTTTTGCATTTCTTTGCTGCCTTAATGAATTCTTTACCATTAGATATCTTTTCTATGTATAGGATTATTGACTTTGTCTTTCTATCTCTCCTTAAATAATCTAAAACATCTGTGAAACCTAATCCTACGGGATTTCCTAGGCTAATGAATTTAGCAAATCCAAAGTTTAGATCTGCAATATAAGACCATAATGCTCCAGATTGGGATATAAAACTTATTGATCCCTTTTTAGGAGTCTGTTTTGAGAATGTTGTGTCTAGATTGTTACTGCTATTTGTTATTCCAAAGCAGTTAGGGCCTAAGAAATTAATTTTGTGTTTTTTTGCTATTGCTTGAATTTGTTTGGAGGCTTTTGTATTTCCTACTTCTGAAAATCCTGATGAGATAATAATTACACTTCTTATTTTCTTTTTACCACATTGTTCTAGTGTATTTGGTACAAATTTTGCAGGAACTGCGATTATTGCGAGATCTATAGATTTATTAAAATCTAAAACGGTTTTATATTCAAGTTTAGGATTTATTGGAATAACATCTCCACTGAAAGATTTGAGTTTGTTCATTAATATGCCTCCAACCTTATTAGGATTTGTTGAAGCTCCTATTACTGCGATTGTTTTTGGATTGAAAAATGATTTCATCTGAGGAATCTAAGAGACCGCACCTTAAAAGGTGTGGGATTCCTCTGGATCCCAAAAACAAGGGTATGGGTCCATTGTTTTTAGGATTTTATAATCCTTACGTCAACTATTGTTGCACTTTGTTTATTTATGATAATGGGGTTAATGTCAAGTTCTTGTATGTCTTGGTGATGTTTTGCAAGCTTGTTTAATTTTATTAGGTTTTTTATGATTGCTGATTTGTTTATAATTTTTATTTTTAGATCATTAATCATACTGATTGCATCATGCTTGCTTATTGGCAGGACTCTAAAGGTTACATCTTTAATTTTTTCTACATTAGTTCCACCAGCTCCCAGAAGGATAGTTAATCCAAAGTCTTTAGTGTTTTTTAATCCTAGAATAAGTTCTTGTCCCCTTAGGGTTTCTTGAATTATAATGCCATTAAACCCTCTCAATCTTGAAAGCTTAGTGTATGATCTTTGAGCATTCTCAATTGAATTAATATCTTGGATAATGCCCCCATGTTTATTTTTATGGATAATAGATTTTGAATATACCTTCATTACCCAAGGGAATGATAGATTTACCTTATCTAGTTGAGATTTATTTTTTATGAAACTTCTATTCACTATATTAAATTTATTTTTTTCTAAGAAATCTTCCGCTTCTTTTTCAAGCATAATTGTCATCTTAATTTTTTTGTGAAATCTTTAATATATTTTCTATGTTTTCCTAGTTTTATTTGTCTGTCTTGTAATTCTAAAATATGTTTACTAGTTTTTGATAATTTGCCCATCACATATGCTGCATCATCTGCTGCAGCTCCAAAAGTTATGAAAAAGGCTGTTTTTTTGAATTTGTTATTTTTTAGATATGCTTTTACTGCAGGAGTTATCCCATCCCAGATAGGGGTTCCAATAATAACTAAATCATAATCCTGGGAATTGTATTTAGTGGGATGAATTTTTGTGGGTGTACGAAGTTTCTCATCAAAAGCTCCTACCTCCCAGCTTTTGAGATGGTCCCGAGGTTTAGTGTCTTTTATTGATTCAAGGTCTGCATTCATGAACTTTGCAATCATTTCGGCTACTTCTTTTGTATTATTTGTTAGAGAGTAATACGCAACTAGGGTTTTCATTTTTTTAAGTCTCCCCAAGTTTTTTTGGATTTTGCTAGCTTGTTTAAAATAGGCCACTCTTCGTTTAGAGAATTTCTATGCTTTTGGTAGAAAATTCCTAACGGAATTTTATTTTTTTCATTATTATAATTAAATTCTTGAGAATATTTTAGAGCTTGTTTCATTGTTCTTTTTTTGTCTAAAAGTTTATACATTTTATCATCCTCATTATTGATATCTAAATTAAAGACTATGCAGTCCTGCAGGATTTCTACAAAAGAGAATCCCTCATGTTTTATTGCTTGTTCAATTATTTTTTGGGTATGCACAATGTCACGCGCATTACATCTTGCTACAAAAGATGCTCCAGCTGAAAGGGCTAAATGTATTGGATTTATAGGTTGGTTGAATTCTCCTAATGGCTCGGCTTTTGTTTTGAAACCTAATTGACTAGTTGGGGTTGCTTGTCCAGTAGTAAGAGAGAAGGATCTATTATCATGAACTATTAAAGTTATATCTGGATTAAATCTGCAAGCATGAATGAAGTGAGCCATACCTTCAGAATATGTATCTCCATCACCTGCAAAGGCTAAAACATTTAGATTTGGGTTTCCTAATTTTATTCCAATTGCTGTAGGAATTGTACGTCCATGCAATCCATAGATTCCAGAGATATTTAGATAATCAAATATTTTCCCATGGCAACCAACTCCTGCAGACATAGCAAAGTTTTCTTTCTTATGTCCTTGTTCAATTAGTGAAAGTATTGCTCTACGTGAAGATTCTAAAATCATGTGATCTGGACATCCAGGACACCATGATGAATTTTGGATTGTTCTTAATGAGACTCCTGGCTTGTCTTTTGTTTTGTACTTTAATCCAGGAAACCTAGGTTTCCTAGATGCAACCTTCCTAAGTTTGTTTTTATTAGACATATTTTTTTAATTGTTTATTTAATTCATCTGAAGTAAATGGCCTGCCATCATATTTTAAGATTCTTTTTTTGATTGAAATTCCGGTTTTTTCTCTGATCAATCTTCCTAATTGCCCTGTAAGATTACTTTCAACTAAAATAATATTTTTTGCTTTTTGCATTTCTTGTTTTATTATTTTAGACATTGGTTTAAGATAGAGAACTTGAAGAAATTTGAAGTCCTCTCCACCTATTGCATCTAGAATAGCTCCCTTTGTTGAACCCCATCCAATTATTAAATTTTTGCTGTTGGTTTTTCCATGGAGTTTTGTCATTTCTAGACTATTACAGGCTTTTTTTATTTCCTCATATTTTTCAAGTCTTGCTTCCGCATTGATTGTTGCATACATTGCATCTTCAGTAGTTAGCCCGTAATCATCTTGATCATAGCTTGAAGATTTTACTATAGTTTTATGTGGAAGAGATCTAGTGATATTAATTTTTAGAGGTTTCTTTGGTTTTTGAGATGTAGAAAATTCAGATTCTGCGACATGTTTGTCTGTTAAAATTATTGAAAGTGTTTTGAATTTTTCAGCTAAAAACATCAGTTCATTTGTTATTTCTATAGATTCTAATGGATCTCCTGGAGATGCTACTACTCGTGGAAATTCACCATGGCCTGAACGTAATGCTATATCAAGATCTCCTTGCATGTTATAGGTTGGGAGTCCTGTTCCAGGTCCAACTCTTGAAGCTAGGTAAACAGTTAAAGGGATTTCAGAAATTCCTTGTAGACTAAGTCCTTCAGCCATTAAGTCAAAACCACCTCCACTTGTACCTACCATTGTTCTTGCTCCAGAAAAACTTGCCCCTAGGCCCATATTAACTGCAGCAATCTCTCCTTCAGGTTGGAAAACCATCATCTTGTTCTCAATTTGTTTTGCAGCAAGTTCGTGTAAGACTCCAGTTGCAGGAGTCATAGGATATGCAATGTATAAATCTATTTTAGAATTTATAGCTCCTATAGCGACAGCCTGAGAACCACTCATTATTGAAAGATTGTTATTAAGTTTTTTTAGATTGTATTTATCTGATTGTGATTTATATCCTACTTTTGCTGCTTGAAGAGATTGTGCATTATTTGTTTTAGGATTATTTTTTATTTCAGCTAGAAGAGCTTTTTCAGGAATTCCCAAAATAGAAGCAAGTGCACCAGAAAGTGCTATGTTTAGATTTCTACCCTCATTAAGAAATGGTTTGTAGTCAATAATTACTCCGTCTTTTTTTAGTTGGATCTCATGAATTTGTTTAGTTAGTTCATCAATAGCTATAATGATATCTACTTTTGATTCGTGGCTTGAAATTGGCTTATCTGAAACGGATAGTACGTTGAAATTATGTCCTCCCCGGATAATAGAAGGATAGTCTCGATAATTGAATGTGAAATATCCTTGATTAATTAGTGTTTTGGAAACTATTGTTGATACCTTGTTGATACCTTGACCAGCCTTACCACCTATTAAAATGTTTAATCTCATCTTTTTATTTTTATTATGTTTATTAATTTTATATATTGATCTATTTTTATTTTTCTAGCTTTTTTTGTTCTCTTCGTTTTTGTTTTTCAAGCTCCTCAATTTGACTATCCCAATACCCCTTAAGCCAAGGTTGTTCATGTCCATGTTTCTCTTTTTTATCTTCGTGTTCTTCGATAAGTCTATCATAGCTTTTAATGCTCTGCTTTATACTTTTTTTACTTTTCATATCTATTTTCCTGTTCTATAAATTTTTTAGAAATATATTTATGTAATTTTTCTGCTTCCATCATAGGTAATTGTTTACTTCCATTTTTGTTTGATTTTACTCTTTGGTATCCTTCGTATGCTAAGATTGATCCAGTTACCTTTTTTATTATTCTGGTTAGCTCTTTGTTATTCCAAGATTTTCCTTTAATTAACTGTCCCACTATGTAAGTACTTCTTAGGTTTAAGACTAATGAATATGCTATTGCATCTGAAGCCATTATAGAATTAGTATCCTTTTCAAGTTTTATTTGGGCCATGCATACTTTTAATCCTGATTTTCCTATTTCAAAATGCCATTTTAGATTTTTTTTGTTCAGTTTTGTGTTTTTGTAATCTTCTAATAAATCATTATTAATTATAGTCTTGGCCTTAGTTATCATAGGCAGCAAGGGCATTATATTATTTTTCAGTTGTTTTTCTAAAGTTTCTTTTGTTACCAATAATAGATCATAATTATCTTTTTTTAGTCTCTTTTCAGTTTTACTTGTAATTACTAATATATCTATATCACTTTCTATTGTTTGTTCATTTCTTGCGTAACTTCCAGTAATATAGGCTCCCAAGGTCTCCCTTAGAATGTTATTTTCAAGTAGGATTTCAATTACATCTTTCTCTATATTTAGAGGTTCTAAGGTGATCTTCACCTGCGAGTTTAAGTATTTTTTAGGTAGTAGAACTCCTGCAGAGTTTCCAACCCTTACTGTTTGTTTTATTAATTCCATATTGTTATAACATGTTATAACTATTTAAACTTAACTCTGAGTGCAATAATATTTATTATATCCCTTTTTATATTATATTTATGGCACATGTGATAACTTTTGCGCACTATAATGGTGGAACTGGAAAAACTACTAGCTGTATTAGTGTTGCGGGATGGTTGGCTAAAATGGGGAAGAAAGTATTGATTGTAGATTTAGATCCTCAGGGAAATGCTATTCTTTACTAGTAATGATGAAAGTTATAGAATTTATATTGAGCAGTTGTTTAGATTTTTAGAAAATACAGGTGCTACTAGTATGTTAATAACTGAGACTTAGCAGATTCCTAAAGTTTTCTCGCCAACTGGAGTTGAGGAATTTTTGGCAGATGAGGTAGTAGTACTTTATAGTATTAAACATGGGAACCTAAGAGAAAATGCGATGGAGATTCTTAAATTAAGAGGTGCGGCACATGAGAAGAGGATTGTTGCTATGCAAATTACGGGGAAAGGTGTTGTAATTTATCCAGAGCAAGAAGTTTTCTCAGAAATAGATTAAACATTTTACGAGCTCTTCGCTTCGTAGTAAGTTCACATATTGGAAATATATTAATTATTGTTATTAGAAACATTTAAATATTTGAATAACATATTATCTTTGTGAAAGAGGATATTTAAGATTACTCCTATAAGTGTGATTGTATCAGCCAATGTCTTGTATCTTAAGTAATGTAATGAATGAACATTCATTGTATGAAGCTTATGCATGTTCAGCTTGTATATACCGCGAAAAATTAATGATTAAAATCAAGAAGTTAGATTGAATTGATTTAAGTTGAATAATTATTAATCGAGTTCGATTTTTTCTTTCTCATTATAATATAAAAAATGAAATTTAATAAGGACACATATTTGAAGGAAGTAGGGGGATTATTTTTAATTGTAGGAGTTTTGCATTTATGGAGAGCTATAAGTGGATGGCCAATGTTTATTAGTACTTGGGCAGTTCCAGTATGGGCTTCTTATGTTGTCGGGATCTTTATTCTAATAATGTCTTGGAAGGCATTTCATTTTAGTAAGAATAAGTAGTTAAAAAAATTAATTACAGACGAGGATTTTTAAAGTTTGTTGAATAAATGTTCTTATGGATACTTGGCATTCAAAAGGGGTGGAACAGATATTTAAAGAAATTAAAAGTTCTGAAAATGGTTTAGGTAATAAGGAGGCTTCAAAAAGGTTGAAGAAATATGGAAAAAATGAAATTTTAAGGAAAAAGAAATCCTGGGTAATTTTAAAATTATTAAAACAATTTAATAGCCCATTAATATATATTTTATTTGTAGCTATGATTATATCATTTATATTTAATCATTTAATTGATGCATATGTTATACTTATTGTAGTTTTGATTAATGCTGGCATAAGTTTTGTTCAAGAAAGAAAAGCAGAAAAGGCAATTGATGCATTAAAAAAAATGGTTATTTCTTATGCTAAAGTTTATAGGAGTGGTGAACTAATTAAAATTCCTGCATCCCAAATTGTTTTGGGGGATGTTATAATTATTGAGGAAGGAGATAAAGTTCCTGCTGATGCTCGTTTATTTAAAATGAAAAATTTTAGGACTCAGGAATCTTCCTTGACTGGAGAATCATTGCCTACTGTAAAAGACTTGAAAATTCTTAATTCTAAGACGACAATAGGCGATAGGAAAAATATGGTTTTTATGGGGACACTTGTAGTTTCAGGAAGTGCTATGGCAGTTGTTGTTGAAATAGGGAATAAATCTCAAATAGGGGTAGTTGCAAGTTCATTAAGAGAAGTAATTCAACCTAAAATGCATTTTAATGAAAAGGTTAGTCAGCTTGCATTCCAGATGGGGACTTTTGCAGTAATTGGCGCATTACTAACTTTTATTATTGGTTATTTTTTTAGGGGATTAGAGTTTTTTGAGATATTTCTTTTTACTATAGCTTCACTTGTTTCGGGGATTCCGGAAGGCCTTCCTGCTGTATTAATTATTGTTTTAGCTATTGGTGCAGGAAGAATGGCAAAGAAAAATGCTGTAATTAGGCATCTTCCTGCAGTTGAAACTCTTGGAGTAGCTACAGTAATCGCTACAGATAAGACAGGGACCCTCACAACTAACTCACTAGTTGTTGAAGAAATTGTAACTGCTGAAGGCGATTTTTCGGTAACTGGGGATAGCTGGAAGATTGTAGGAAAATTCTATGATTGGATATCAAAAAAACTAATAAATACTAATGATTTTTCTTCCCTAAAAAAAATGCTCTTAATATCTATACTATGTAATAAAGCTAATGTGTTTAAGAAAGGTAAGGGTTATGATATAGTTGGAGATCCCACTGAGGCGGCATTACTAGTCTTGGGGGAAAAATCTGGATTAATAAAAAAAGAAATGGAAGAAAAAGTTATAGATGATTTACCATTTAGTTCTGAGTTGCAATTTAGAGGGAGTTTAATTAATAATTCAATGGGTAAGGAAATTTTTGTAATTGGTGCCTTTGAAAAAATATTAGAAAAATCATTTAAAATCTTGATGGGTGGAAAAATTGTTAATTTTAATAATGAAATTAGGGAAGAATTTCTATCCAAGGCTGAATCTATGGCTAGAAAAGGATTTAGAGTATTAGCTTTAAGTTATAAAAGTGTTCCTGGAGATACTAATTCATTTTCTGAAGAGCTTGTAGAAGATATGGTTTTTGTAGGTTTTGTTGGAATGAAGGATCCTCCAAGAAAAGGTATTAAAGAATCTATACAAAAAGCTAGAAATGCAGGAATTAGAGTTATAATGAAAACTGGAGATCATAAAATTACTGCACTAGCTATTGCTAGAGAAATTGGTTTAGCTAATGAAAATGAGCGGGTTCTAACTGGAAATGATTTAGATAAACTTTCTAAGAAGGAATTTAATAGGGCAGTTATGGAAGTTAATATCTTTGCTAGAGTGGAACCTAAAATGAAAATGAAAATTGTTATTAGTTTACAAGAACAAGGAGAAATTGTTGCAATGACTGGAGATGGGGTTAATGATGCACCAGCACTAAAAAGGGCAGATATAGGTATTGCTATGGGTAATGTAGGAACAGATGTTGCGCGTGAATCATCTGAAATAGTTTTAACAGATGACAATTTTTCTTCAATCGTTGATGCTATTGAAGAAGGTAGAACTGTTTTTAGAAATGTACGAAGAACGAGTTTTTATTTGGTTACAACGAATGTTGCTGAAGATGTTACAATTATTAGTAGTTTGGCCTTAGGAATGCCCTTACCATTATTACCTATTCAATTACTTTATTTGAATTTAGTTACTGATGGTCTTAATGGGATTGCTCTTGCTATGGAACCATCACATTCTGATGTTTTGAATCAGAGTCCTAAGGATAAAGGGGAAAGAATATTGAATTTAAGTTTAGTTCCTTTTTTATTGATTATTGCAGGATTAATGGTGTTTGTAACAATCCCCATCTTTAATTATTTTCTTATAGGAGGCTTAGCTAAGGCTCGAACAGCTACATTTGTTTCAATGTCTATGTTACAATTATTTAATGTTTTTAATATGCGATCTTTAAAATATTCGCTATTTAAGATAGGTGTGTTCTCAAATAAATGGGTGATATACTCTTTATTGATTTCATTTATACTTATGGTAGGGATTATCTATCTTCCATGGATTTCTGGGATTTTTATGTTTGGGGCACTTAGTTTAGTAGAATTTTTAGGAATTTGTTTAATTTCATCTTCAGTTTTTGTTGTTGGAGAAATTTATAAGAAGTTGAAGTTTGGATAGATATGATAATACTGATGAATTACTGGTGGTTTTGATGGATGCTATAGAGAAGTTTGAAATAATGCAATTTCAATCTTCCCTAAGAAGAACTTTGCTGCGATTTCCTTTGGAAATGTCATTTATGCAAAGTTCTCTATAGAAAAGTCTAAGCAAGAGGATAGTTTTGGAGCTAGTATAATGAAAGGTGCAAAGATATTAGATTTGTATTTTGATAGTTATTATGATGATGGGATTATTGAGTTATTACTCTAATAAGAAAATTAGAGGGGAAATATTAAAGAAAAATGTCACTAAGATGAAACAAGAAAGAAATGCTTTGATGGGATTGATGAAAAAAATCCAAACGGATAGATTTAAGAAAAATATAATTTCAGGATTGGTTTATAATATTAGTGTAAAGAAATATAAAGAGCGATTGCATGATATAAAACAAGAGCTACAGGTATTAGAAGATAGATATTTGAAGATTATAAAACAAATAAAAATCGATAAAAAAAGGTTATTAAAAAAATGAAAAAGGGAAATATGAAAGTAGGTAAATCAAATAAACTTGATTAAGGTCCCCTATGTTTGAGATGTTAATTAATCCGGTGAAGGCTGAAAAGAGGCCATGGGAAATGTTCTTTATAGGTGCATTTTATGCGACAGTGTCTTTGTTTTTGACTCAGTGGATATTTTCAGGAGATCCAGTTTTATCCCAGTATACAGGAATATTGATTGTAACCTTTTGTGTGATGTTCACAATCCCATTTTTATATTTTGCAATAAAATATGAAGAAGAAAAAGATTTGAATAGTACTGGGTTTATTAGACTACTTCAAGAACATGGGAAGGCATTGACTTATTTAATGTTCTTATTCTTTGGGTTTATTGTAGCATTTAGTTTTTGGTATATAGTATTTGAAGATGGCAATCAGAATTTTAGTGCTCAAATTGAGACATATTGTTTAATTAATAGACCCACAAATTTTGAGCAATGTATATCAGATTATGGATTAGGTCATGATCCTTCAACAACTGGATTCATGTCAGCTAAAGATAAAATAGTAAATATTTTCATAAATAATATTTATGTTTTGATATTTACGCTGTTATTCTCCCTCATATTTGGTGCGGGAGCAATATTTATTCTAGCATGGAATGCGAGTGTTATCGCTGCAGCTATAGGGATATTTTCAAAAGGAAGTTTAGCTAATTTACCATTAGCATTAGCTAGATATATGATACATGGAATTCCTGAAATTGGGAGTTATTTTATTGGGGCATTGGCTGGAGGGATAGTAAGTATAGCTATAATTAAACATGACTTAAAATCTGATAAGTTTTGGACAATCTTACAGGATTCCTTGAACTTGATTATTGTTGCAGTAATTGTTTTATTTATTGCCGCATTGATAGAGGTTTTTGTTACTCCGGCATTATTTTAAAATGGTGAAATTCAACAAAAATCAAAGATTTTTGAGCAATTCATCTTTTGAAGGAAAGAGAGAAAGATGAAATTCAAGTGTAAAAATTGCCATACTGAACACCCTGATGAGGTTAGTGAGTGTAAATTATGTGGAATGAATCAGTTTCAAGAACAAGGTAGTGCTAGTGAATTGTTGGACGAAATGGATAGAGTTTTTGGATAAAAAGAAAAATCTATTTGAATTGGCTATAACTTTAAAAAGATCTTCTAATAAGTATTTTGATGGATGAAATTGGTGAATTGAGAAGCAATTCAGATTTATTAAAGGAGAGAAAAGAAAAATTATTTAAGTTTCTTACTAAGGGTCAGACATGGGTTATTTTATTATTAATAGTAATAATAATCTTGGGTATGTATATTCGGGCATTACCCATGACTGAACATCAATCTGGAAATCCGGGATTGTATGACATAACCACACAGACTTGGACATTAGGTCCGGATTTAGATCCCTGGTTGTTCTTGAGGGGTGCTGAAACGATAGTAAATGAGGGAAAATTGCCTGCAATTGATCACATGCGAAATGTTCCAGTTGGATTTGATAATTCCATTGAAAGTCAGTTGCTCCCATATATGATAGCATATACTCACAAAATAGCAAATATGTTTGGAGAATACCCAATAGAATTTGCTGGAGTAGTTTTTCCAGTAATTATGTTTGGACTCACAATAATTACTTTCTTTTTATTTGTTCGAGAATTATTCATTAGGAAAACTAAAAAAGGTGTTTTAAAAGCAAACTTGATGGCATTAATAGCCAGTTTATTTATGGTAGTAACACCTGTATTTTTATCAAGAACCATAGCAGGAATTCCTGAAAAAGAGAGTGCAGCATTTTTCTTCCTATTTTTGGCATTATATTTATTCTTGAAAGCTTGGAAATCTTTAACTATTAAGAAGTCTATAATATATGGATTATTAACTGGAATAGCTACAGGACTTATGGGGCTAATCTGGGGAGGAGTAATTTATTTGTTTATACCTATTGCAGTAGCAACATTAACTTCATTCATATTAGGAAAGGTAAAGAAACGGCACCTTTATGCTTATGCCATTTGGGTAATTAGTTCAATATTTATCTTGGTTTATTTTTCAGGAAGATATAAATTATTTTCTACCTTGACTTCAATTTCCTCAGGTAGTGCAGTGTTTGTATTTGCAGTTTTATTGGTAGATTATATAATTTGGAATACAGGGATTAGAAATTTTAAAATTTTACAAAAATATAACGTACCAAATCCATTAAAAAGTTTAGTTATAGCAATAGTATTATTAGTTGTTTTGAGCGTAATATTTCTCGGGCCAGGTTTTATTATTGAAAAAATTAAGGTAGTTCACCAAACAATATTCAAGCCAATTTTTGGGAGATGGAATGTTACAGTTGCTGAAAATAGGCAGCCAAGCTTTCAGGAGTGGAGTGGAAGCTTTGGACCTTACTTTAAAAATATTGCATTGATGTTTTGGCTTTTTATTATAGGATCTATTGTATTGTTCAAAAAAATGCTCTTAAGATTAAAGAATAAGGATGCTTGGACTTTAACTTTTAGTTTTATGTTCCTATTAGCTGGGATGGTTTATTCTAGATATTCCACAAGTAGTGTGTTTAATGGAGATAATTTAATAAGTAAAGCGTTTTATTATTTTTCTGTATTATTATTTATATATTTATTATTAATAACTTATTTAAGGTATCAAAAAGATGGGGATGACTCCTTTAGGAAGATTAGATATGAGTATATATTGTTGTTTTCTTTGTTCATAGTTACATTATTTACTGTTCGGGGAGCTGTAAGATTAATAATGGTTCTTGGCCCCATTTCAACTATCTTTGTAGGATTTTTGATTGTTGAAGTTGTTGATCGATATTTTAAGACAAAGGAAAATATCAATAAGGTAATGATTGGATTAATCGTTATTGTAGTAATAGTTGCCAGTTGTTACACACTGTATATCTATCATCAAAGTGTTAGTGCCCAAGCATATAGTTTTGTTCCTAGCTCATATAATCTTCAATGGCAGAAAGCAATGAATTGGGTTAGAACTAGTACTCCAACAGACTCAGTATTTTCTCATTGGTGGGATTATGGTTATTGGGTCCAAAGTATAGGGAAAAGGGCCACCATGGTAGATGGTGGGAATGCAATAGTATATTGGAATTATTTAGTTGGGCGCCATGTATTAACTGGAGATAATCAACATGATGCATTAGAATTATTATATAATCATGATGTGAATTACTTTTTGATCGATAGTACAGATATTGGGAAATATACTGCATTCTCAAGTATTGGTAGTGATGAAGATTTTGATCGATATTCCTATATGAGACCTTTTGTTTTAGATACCAGTCAGACCCAGGAAACAAGTAATCAAACCTTATTTGTATATCCCGGAGGAATTGGCCTAGATGAAGACCTAATTATTCTTAAGAATGATAAAGAGATTTTATTGCCATCTGGAACTACAGGTGTTGGAGCAATAGTTACTCCAATTAATACTGAATCTGGCCAGTTTGAACAACCAAGAGCTATAATGAGTTATCAGGGCCAGCAACATGATGTAAGTATTAGGTATTTATATTTCAAAGGGCAGTTGTTAGATTTTGGAACAGGAATAGAAGCCGCCGCATATATAATTCCTAGATTATCTGTTGAGGGGGGTCAAGTATCAATGCAGGAACAAGGCGCAATGCTATTTATTTCTCCAAGGTTATTAAGAGGAATGTTGGCACAGGTTTACATATTAGATGATGCGTTTAATAATTTTCCTAATTTTAAATTAGCTCATACTCAGTCCTCATTAATAATAGATGATTTGAGAGCCCAGGGATTAGAATTGCCTGAATTTGTATATTATCAAGGATTGCAAGGGCCAATAAAAATCTGGGAGATAGAATATACGGGTAATGAAGAATTGAAAGAAGAATATGTTGATACAGATTATAGAAAGTATTTAGATTGGAGGTTGTAAAGTTATTTTTGTCTTGGTATCTCTAATTATTAGGAGATTTATTCTTTTTAGGTTGTAAGCTTTAAAAATACCTGAGAACTGATAACTAAAAGAAAAAATGGAAAATAATAAAATTAAAAATTTTAAACTTTCCATTTTTATGGAAATTTAAAAAATGGAAAATATATTAGCGCTCTCTATGTTATTGAGTTTTGTATTGTGTTTTTATGCATTGCCTAAATGGATTCAGAAATGCCGCGAGGTGGGGTTTTTATGGGAAGATATGAATAAGGTTGATAAGAAAAAATCAGTGGCTGCCTCTGGAGGCATAATAGTAGTTATTAGTTTTGTTGTAGGGGTTTTGAGCTATATTGCTATGAAAACTTTTGTTTTGGGGGGAAATGGGGAAGTTACACAGATATTTGCTCTTTTGAGTTTAATCTTATTAGTCTCCTTGATTGGGTTTGTAGATGATGTTTTAGGATGGACTTCAAAGGGACTATCAATTAAATTTAGATTATTTTTGGCATTTATGGCTTCAATTCCATTAGTTGTTATTAATGCAGGCTCAAAAGTTATTGAAATTCCCATATGGGGGATTGTGGACCTGGGATTTTATTACCCGCTATTATTAATTCCCATAGGGATTGCTGGAGCAACAACAACCTATAATTTTTTAGCAGGATTTAATGGGCTAGAAAGTGGGCAAGGAATTATAATTATAAGTTTCTTGAGTTTAGTTGCTTATTTGACTGGAAGTGCTTGGCTGTCAGTAGTTGGATTATGCATGGTCATGTCACTAATAGTATTTTATGTTTATAATAAAACACCTGCAAAGGTTTTTCCAGGAGATGTACTTACATATTCAATTGGTGCATTAATAGCAGCTATGGCAATTTTAGGAAACTTTGAAAGAGTAGCGGTTTTTGTTTTTATCCCTTACATTATTGAGACATTTTTGAAAGTTAGAGGGAATTTGAAAAAGCCCTCATTTGCCAAAGTGAATGATGATGGAAGTTTAGAAGTGCCCTATAATAAGATTTATGGTATGACTCATTTATCAGTATATATCTTAAAGAAATATAAAAAGAAAGTTTATGAAAAAGATGTAGTACATTTTATTTTTGGGATACAAATAATAATTTGTGTTTTAGCATTCTTCATATTTAAGGAGGCATTAATATGAACTTCCTATTAAGAAATTGGAAAAAATATCTCCCTATAATTGGGATAATACTCTTTGTTTATATCTTAGCTAAGATAGATTTTACAGAAGTTGTTAAAGAAGTTAGCCAGGTAAATCTTTATTTTCTATTTATAGCTATACTAGTAATACTATTGAGGTTATTTTCAGAAACTCTAAAATGGTTTACCATAGCCAGATTTCAAGATATGCAGGTTTCATTTAAGAAAGCATTTAAAATTAATTTAATTGAAAATTATTATGGATTTATTACTCCTTCAAAGGTAGGTTCAGTAATTAGAGCAGAATATTTGAAAGAATATGCGGATGGTAAAATAGGGAAGGGGTTATTTAATTTTATTATTGATAAGATACTTGATGTTGCTGCAATACTATTTATTGCATTAATCTTTTCATACCAATTTAAGGATACTTTAGATTTACCAGTTACATTTTTTAGTGCACTATTCCTAGTATTTGTTTTGGGGATATTATTCTTCATAAAAAAAGAAAGAAGCTATTTTATTCTAAAGTTTTTTCATAAAAAATTAATCCCTGCTAGATTAAGAGAAAAGGCGAGGATAACATTTGATTCATTTTATGAACACGTTCCTAAAAAAAGATATTTTATATTGTTCTTTTTTCTAAATTTTATTAATTGGTTATTAAACTATGTTACTGCTTACTATATAGGGCTTTCACTGGGGATTGATCTTTCATTAATGGTCTATTTTGCTATCTATCCTATTGGTACGTTAGTTACAATGATTCCAATAAGTATTAATGGCCTAGGTACTCGTGAGGCTGCTCTAATTAGCTTATTTGGGTTATTTGGGATTGGAGCTGCCAAGGTGTTTTCAATGTCAATAATTGGACTAGTTATAGCAGGAATTATTCCTTGCATCATAGGAATATATTTAAGCTTCAAAAAGCGGCTTTAATTATGAGCAAAAAAGTGAGCATAATTATTCCATGCATATCTATAAATGACCAGTGCATTAAGTGCATAAGAAAATGTTTAGCCCTAGATTACCTTGATTTTGAAATTATTGTATTGCCAGATTTCTGTAATAAGAGATCAAAAGATGATAGGTTAAGAATAATTGAAACCGGGAAGGTTAAGCCTGCATTTAAAAGAAATAAGGGGATGGAGATAGCTGAAGGTAGTTTTTTTGCATTTATTGATGATGATGCATATCCCATGAGAGATTGGTTGAAGAATGCCATGAAGTATTTTGATGATGAAAAAATAGGGCTTGTAGGGGGTCCAAACTTAACACCTCCAGAAGGAAATTTTGCAGAGCATATTTCAGGGCATGTTTTGAGTAGTTTTATGGTGATGGGGCCTGCATCAATAAGATATAAAGTTGCAGAAAATCAGACTGCTTGGGAATTACCCAGTTGTAATTATATATCTCGTAATTTGGGGATAAAATATGATAATAGTTTTTTAACTGCTGAAGATACAAAGTATTGTTTTGATGTTTGGAATAAAGGTTATAAGGTATTTTATGCTGGAGATGTTAGAGTTAATCATCATAGGAGAGATAGGATATCTAAACATGTTAAACAAATTTACCTTTATGGAAGAGATGTTGCGTGGTTGACAAAAAAAGAATTTTCATTTGACAAATTATATTACATGATTCCTACTCTGGGTTTATTGGGATTTATCCTTGGGTTGCTTGGGATTTATTATAGAATTTATTCAAATTTGATTCTAGTAGCATTTATTATTTATTTTATACTGATGGCCCTATCTAGTTTGAAGAAAAATATCTTTACTAGCCTTTTTGTTTTGGGTATAAGTGTGGTTACACATTTTGCACAGGCATTTGGATGGCTGAAAGGTATTTTTACTAGGCCTGAGAAGAGTGCTGAAGTCAAGTGGAATAGTAGGTAGATTTAACTTCGTAAAATCCCCTAACTGAACTTTTTACCCTCCTCCAATATCAAAGGTCCCTTATCCTCATCAAAAAAATAATGGCCACCACACACTTTAGTGTGTGGTTTTCTAGAGATTACTGAGATAAAAAGTTAAGTCTAGATAGAATTATAAATGAATATTGCATATTTATAGAAAAGAGAAGATGCCCTACACTACCACCCATGTTTTAGTTGCGATAATAGCAATAGAATTATTTAGAGAATATTTTTTTAAAAATAACAGAAAGTTTCCTAGATATTATATTTTACTAGCAGCTATTGCTGGAGTTTTTCCAGACTTGGAGTATTTGTTTAGGTTAAATTATCATGATAGATTGTTTTTCCATTCTTTGTTTATTCCACTGATTTTCTTGGTATTGGGATTGTTGGCAATGAAATTTGAAATAGGACATAAGGGGTTAAGAAGAAGGCATATGAATCTAAGCTTCATATTTTATATTTTTGCTGTTGGAAGCCTAATACATATTGGTCTAGATAGTATCTTTGTAGATACCCTAATGCCATTTTATCCATTTTCCAATTATGAATTTGGTTTAGAGTTAGTAAATAGATTTTCAGAAAATTTTAGGGAACTGGTTTTACCGATACTTGATGCACTGTTATTTTTCTTTTGGATATTTTGGCTGCAATTTAAGTTGAAAGTGGATGATTATTTTTAATCTCTAAAATAGTTATTTGTTTGAAGTGGTTAAATTATATATATGCTTATAAAGAATTATGTTGGTTTATTTTTATGGGCGTAGAACATATTACTTTTGGAGGGAATTTTCCAGAAGCAGTAGCTCCACTTTCAGGGTTTTTTCTTTTCTTTGGTAAACCTTTTTTTCAGTGGAATTTTAGCTGGAGATTAGCCTTTCTTATAGGGATCATAGGGTTTACTATGGGAATGTTTTTAGATCGGGGACTAAGGGGAAGTGAATAGATTTATAATTTATAGAATATAATAATTTAGATGATAAGGGCAATTATATTTGATATTGGAGGTGTAATAGTTACTGAGGAAGCAAATCGGGTAATTTTAAAAACTACTAAGAAGTTTGGTATTGGTAGGGATGATTTTAATAATGCTACAAAGATTAAATTTAAGGAAACATTTACAGGTAAAATAGACATATTAGATTGGTATACAGATATAGTTAGTAGACTTGAAATTGATGTAGATCCCAAAGAAATGTTTAAGTCTCATTTAGAAACCTATAAGACTATAACTAAAAAACCAAATTTAGATATTATTAATTTGGTTGAAAGATTAAAAGATAATTATAAAATTGGTTGTTTGTCAAATATAGAAAACCAGATTGCAAAATATAATCTGAATAGGGGTTTATTTGATGTTTTTGGCGATAATGTTTTTTTATCTTGTGAAATGGGCATTATGAAACCGAACCCAGAAATATTTAATATTGTTTTAAAGAAACTAGGATCTGTACCTGAAGAGACCATATTCATAGATGATAACCCTGAGAATATTAAGGCTGCCAATAAACTAGGAATTCATGGGATTTTGTTTAAGGGATATGAACAGTTAATTAGAGACCTAGATGAATTAGGAGTTAACAATAGTTGATAATACATAAACTTTTAAAGAAATAATCTCTAATAGATCTACAAATGGTGAGATATAAATGAAAGTTTTAGTCGGATTTCCTCCAACGCAGAGTCCCTTAGGCACGCCCTTACTTAGCCAGAATAGACAGTTCCAGTATTTCAATAAACCAACTTTTCTGTATCCTGTAGTTTTGGGAACTGGTGCGACAATGGTTAGAGATGCTGGAAATGAAGTTATTTGGGAAGATGCTATTGCACAATTTATGGATTGGCAACAGTATGATCAAATGTTGGAAAAAGAGCAACCAGATATATTCTTGTTTGAGACCAAGGCCCCAGTAGTTAAGGCACATTGGAAGGCAATAAATCATTTAAAGCAAAAATTTCCAAATATGAAAATTGCAATTTGTGGGGACCATGTTAGCTATCTTCCAGGAGAAACACTTGACAACAGTAATGTAGATTATGTGATTAATGGAGGGTATTATGATTTTGCATTGTTGGATTTGGTTGAGTGGATTAAGGAGGGTAAATCTGGAGCCCCAAATGGAATTTGGTTTAGGGATGAGAATGGAAAGGCTGTCTCAAATGGAAGATATGAGTTCTATAAAGAGAGTGAAAGAAATATTAATGATGCTCCATTTCCAGATAGAAATTTGACTAAGTACATGAATTATCAGGATGAGTTTAATCTTAAAGGTAGGCCTCAATTTTATATAATGTCAGCTCGTGATTGTGCTTGGGGGAAGTGTACTTTTTGTGTTTGGGACCATGCACTGTATCCAAAGGGAGCATATAAACAAAGAACTCCAGAAAATACATTTCTTGAGGTTAAGCATCTAGTAGATAACTTTGGTGCACGCGAGATATTTGATGATGCTGGGACAATTCCTCCTGGACCCTGGTTAAAGAAATTTTGTAATTTGATGATAGAAAGTGGGTATAATGAGAAGGTTATGTATAGTTGCAATATGAGATTTGGATGGGTTGATTCTGAAATGTATAGTTTAATGAAAAAAGCCGGATTTAGATTGTTGAAGTTTGGACTTGAAAGTGGTTCCCAGAAGACTATTGATAAACTAGATAAGGGTACTGACGTGAGCAAAGTATTTGAGCATTGTAAGGATGCTAAAGATGCGGGATTGACTATTCACATAACTATGATGGTTGGCTATCCTTGGGAAACTAAGGGGGATGCAATGAAAACGATAAAGCTTGCAAAGGACTTGATGGCAAGAGGGCTAGTTGACATTCACCAATCTACAGTTATTATGCCTTACCCAGGAACCCCATTATATGAGGAAGCTGTTAATGAGGGTTGGTTGAGATTTGAGAAAACAGATTATGAAAAATTGGCAATGGATCAACCTGCGTTAAAGAATATGGAACTAACGCCTGATGAAGTTCAAGGATTATGCAAATATAATTATAAGGCATATCTAACCCCTAGCTATATCTGGCATCATCTTAAGAATAGAGTTAGGAGTTGGGAAGATCTTGTATATTCAGTAGAAGGGTTTACCGCAGTACTGGGCCACATGAAAGACTTTAGTAGAAAGAGTGAGGTTCATGAAGACAGAAGTGAAATTTTGACTGCGCAACAGACTGCTAAGATGTTAGCTAATTTACATAATCCTCGCCAAGAATTAGTTGCTATGAAGCCGGGTGCTAGTGAACCTATCCCACATAAGAAAGTTGAAGAAGTTGTTTTGAATGTTATTCAGTGATTTTTTGAGTTAAGTATTGTCCTATCAAATGTTTTTTTAGAAACTGCTCGCAAGTTTGGAATTTGAAATTATTATTCTTACAAAGTCTTATGTAACTATCTAAAATTCTAATTAAAGGTTTGCCTGTTTGATTAGTGAAATGTTTGGGTATCTTAAATTTAGAGATATCTGTAAATTCCCAGGGATGGAAAAGTGTCATCGTATATTTTGAGGATAGGAAGTTTAATTTTGGATAAATTCTATGATATGGTCTTGGAATGTTTCTAAACATAAACCAATTGTTTGGAGCTCTTAAAAATGGAAATAATGGGAGTGTAGTTACTGGAAGTTCTATCATGTTGCCCCTCATGTGAGGATATCTTGGCTGGCTAAGATTATTGTACATTCCGGGGGCAATAGTGGGGTGAGATGATGAATCATATTCAAATCCTATTTCATCAAGCAGAGGTATTTCATCAGGTCCTATTTGAAATCTTGGTGCCCTAAATCCCCTTACAGCTTTGCCAATAATTTCCTCCTTTAGTTCTTTAGCCTCCCTCATATTTTTTAGAGTTACGGGTTCAGAGTGTGAATATCCATGACTTGCTATCTCATGTTCTTTAGATAGATTGATTAGGGTCTTAGGATATTTTTTAGCGAAATTAGCTGTTGTGAAAAAGGTTGCTTTTACATTATGTTTATTTAAGATAGGTAAGAGGTTTGTCAGTCCAGTTATAGATGTAGTATACATTTCTTCTTCTTCAATATGTACATTTTTTTCTCTTGGTAGATCGAATTCCTCTAAATCAAAAGTTAGCAAGATTGATTTCATATTCGACAAGAAGATTTATTGCATAAATCTTCAGGGTAGTACATAAATTTAGATACCATTTATGTCCTGTTAAAAAATCTTAATTTAATTAATCGGTAAACCATCCCTGCAAGGTATTTTGCTCTTACTGTTGAGAACTCTTCAAATTTAACCAAGGGAGTATAGAATTCCGCTATTCTAAATCCTTTCTTTTTTGCCTTGTAAAGAAGTTCTATGTCAAAATCAAATCCAACACAAATTAAATTTCTTTTAATTGATTCCCAGACATTTCTTTTGAAAAATTTAGCTCCAGCTTGCGTATCTCTAAATTTAAAATTAAAAAAAAATCTTGAAAATATTTGTCCGCCAAGAGCTATTATTCTTCTCTGTTGAGAATCTTGAACTCCTCTCTTGCTTTTTAAAGATCCCTTAAGATACTTAGATGCTATTGCTATGTCGCATTTGTCTTCATGAATGTTCTCTATCATATCTAGTATTTTATCAGATCCAAATGGGTTATCTACATCTAGAAATCCCATTAGATCATATTTTGCTAATTTGAAACCTCTGATTAACGCATTTCCCTTACCCCTGTGAGGAATATTTATTGTTACAATTGGAAATTTCTTTGCAAGTTCAAGAGTTAAAGGATAGGTATTGTCATTACAAGCGTTACAAACAATTATCATTTCAAAATTTTCAAAATCTTTAGAAAAAATATTATTGTATTCTTGTATAGATTTCTCTAATACTCTCTGTGAGTTATGTGCGGGGATGATCAAAGATAAGCTCTTTTTTGATACCTCATTCTTCATAATAATAGGTTATGTTATTGTTTTATAAGGATATATTTGGTTTAAAGATGGTTTAGTAAAAGACATAAAAAAATGTGATAATTGTCTTTTCCTAACTATGCAAAGATCTGTAAGATCTTTGCCTATAAAAGATTATATTGATTAAACTTAAATAGATTAAGAAATGGATAGTAAGATGGATGAAGTTGAGAATACTGAAAATGAATCTACTAGTCTTGGGAAGTATGATAAGGAAGGTTTTAAGGAGATTACAATGGAGAAACCTGAAGAAATTGATGCCACAGGTATCGAGAGACCTTGGAGACTGGATCCTAAGGGGTATTTCTTGATTAGAATTAATGATGATCTTGGAAAAATTGAGGCTGCATTTTGTGATTTAAAGGAGAATAAGGTTAGGAAGGTAATTCGTGGAGATACCCCCATAGAGGTTTATACGGCTATTCTAAAGGAAGATTTAGTTACTATGATGGATCATGCTTGTGACATTGGAGTTGAACTTGAAAAGGCCCATATTGCATTGAAAGAGGGCAGAAAATATACTCAGGATTTAGAACTTCCAAATAAGATTGATTAGAGTAAATATATTCTTTTAAAGTGGACTCTCTCTTGAATATTTATGAGATATACTGTTTCTGATAAGGCAAATAAGAAAATTCAACAAGATATGGATTTTATTGTTAATGAGATAAGGAGGATAGATCCCCAGGTGATATCTATAATATTAACTGGAGGGTTTTCCAGAGGAGAAGGCCCTGTGAAAATAGATGGGGGGAATATCTTGCCATACAATGATTATGATATACAGATTGTTTCTGAGAAAAAATTTAGTAAGAGAAATGCAGATAGGATTTCTGTAGAAATCTCAAAGAAATTGGGATATCGTGGCATTGAGAATTTTTATCCATTCAAAAAAGAAGAACAGAGGATAGATAATAATTTTTATATTGATTTAAAATGGGATACTATTGAAGACTTGAAAGCATTGTTGCCAAGAATTAGAAATTATGAATTAAGAAATGACTCGAAGATAATATATGGGAAAGATATAAGAAAAATTATTCCAAATTTTTCATTAAAGGAAATGCCATTATCTGAAGGGGCCAAATTATTACTTGATCGAATGAGTCAGTTGATAGAATATTATTCTACAGAAGGAAATTATGAACAAGAATGTCTATCTTATTTTATTCAGCAAGCATATGTAGCGGCATGCACTTCATTATTATTATTATCTGGTAAATATAAAATAGGATATAAAAATTCAATGGAGATACTGCTTGATACCTATGAAACTGATTTTCCAGAATTATTTAAGGAAATTCCTAATCTTCATTATAAAATAAGGGACTATGTTCATTGGAAGATTGATCCTAAAAAACCTAAAATTGAGGATGTGGAAGAAGAATGGTTTATTGTTAAAGAGAATATGTTAAAAATTTCAATGTATTTTTTTAGTAGGTTTTTAGATAAGAAAATCAATACGATTAAGGATCTTTCAAATGCTATAATTGGTATGCAGGATAAATTTTATATTCCCTATCTTAATGACATAGTAAAAAGTAAGATTGGTTTTAAGTCAGATATTATTTCTAGAAGTTTGGTACCTTTTGTTAAATTAATTCTGATAAAAAAATATAAAGAAAGATTAATGGAAATTGAAGGAAAAAAGATGGATATGGGGTTTAGATCTCCTGATTTGAGTATATTTGGAGCCTTGCCATTTATTGTTAATTCAATAAATAGAGATGGATTTGATACTAATGAATTAAATGCCGCAAAATCTATATTAGGGAGGATTTATCCTATTAAAGGGATAACTTGGGAGCAAATCACCGTCGACTATGCAAATGCTTATATAGTATTTTTCCTACAAAAGCTCTGATCAAAATGGCGCAATTATTATTAAATCAGGCTAAAATGAGGAAGATTGGAAGGGATTTATATGCAGGTTTAGCTAAAGTTTCTGGATTTCCTTGGTTCATTCAAGTAGAAAATACAACTAGGTGTAACCTAGCTTGTGAAATGTGTGAACATAATATTTTATCAAATAAATCTCAGGTTATGACATTTGATCAATTTAAGCATATCTTTGATTCTGTTATAAAGGGCAATCCTTTTGCAAGAATTATTCCAAGATTGATGTTGTTTGACTTAACAGGTATAGGAGAGAGTATGATGAATAAGGATTTTATTAAAATTCTTGGATTTTTAAAATCTAAGGGTGCAACGGTTACTTTTACAACTAATGCTACACTTTTAACTGATGAAAATTCTAAGGAAATAATTGATACAGGTGTAGATGTAGTATTCTTTTCAGTTGATGGTGCAAGTAAAGAGACATATGAAAAGATTAGGGTTGGTGCAAATTTTGAAGAAGTTAAAGAAAATATAAGGCGGTTTAATGAGCTTCGAGTTTTGTCGGGTAAGAAAAAACCAAAAACAATAATTAGATTTTTGGCGTCAAGTTGGAATGTGCATGAGATGACAGACATACTTGACTTTGCAAAAGAAACGGGGGTACCCACAGTAACTATAACTAACATGAATACTTCTGAAGATACTGCTCACTTAAAGGCAGACCTGAAAAGGTTCTATGAAATGAAGGCACTGACAACTGAGAAAGCAAAAAGAATGGGGATTACTGCAGATTTTGGTTTTATTACTAAAAAACCAATGAATGAATGTAGGCGCGCATTTAATTCAATGTATATGACTGTACATGGTCAGGTATTACCTTGTTGTTTTGTTAATCAAGGTGGGGAGTATGATAAGATTGCTGGCGAGCATAACTTAGGTAATGTTTTTAAGCAAGATATGAAGACAATATGGAAATCAGATAAATATAAGGATTTTAGAAAGAAAATAAAAAATGGGCAAGCTCCAGAATTATGTAAGGATTGTTATTTATTCTATCCTACTAAAAAATAAATCTATATTATTATTATGAAACAGTTAATTATTTGTATTGATGGGTTAGGAAAGGATTTGATAACAAATGAAGAGACACCATTTCTTTATAATTATGGGAAAGAAAATTCATTAATGGCATTAAAAACTTTTTTTGCATTTACTGAAGAATATACTTTTTTTAGCGGTCAAACACCCATGCAACATAATAAATGGTTAGAATTTAAGAAATCTGAAGATTCAATATTTTCAAATCTATTAATAAATTTATTTTCATTTAACTATAAACTTCGTAATAATGTTGCAGGATTAGTGCAGTATTTGAAAGGGAGAAGATGGATTATTGGAACTCATCAGATTCCTCAAAATCAGTTAGTAAATTTTGATTCTAGTTTGAAAGATGGATTGTGGGAATTGCCATTCTTTAATGAGAAAAGTTTTGTTATATACAAATGGCCATTATTTGCTGTTAGGAATCTTAATAGATCAGAGATAAGTTTAGTTTTAAATTATGAAGATGATTCTCAGAGGTTGAATAGACTCCTTAATGTTAATTGTGATATATATTGCATCCAAATAATGAAAATGGATAAGACCATGCATAAATATGGAAAGAGTAGTAGTGAGACTAAATTTGCGTTGAGAGAAACAGATAGATTATTAGAAAAAACTGTTAATAGGTTTCTTAAAGATAATCCAGGAGGTGATGTAGTTTTATGGTCAGACCATGGATTTACTAATATAGATAATGTGATAAATATTGAGCATTATTTGCCTGCAGATAAGGATTATGTGCATTTTATAGCTGGAACCACTGCGCACTTTTGGGTTGATGAAAATCAAAGAAAAGATATTTTGAATAGAATTAGTAAAAATGACAGAATTAAAATTCTTACAAAGGAGCTTGCTGAAAAGTATAGTATTCCTTTTAATGAGGACTATGGAAATCTAGTCTTGTTTGTTGAGAAAGGAGGATATTTTTTTCCGAATTTTTATCAAAAACATAAAAATCAAAAGTATAAGGGTATGCATGGATATCCAGATGATAAGGAAATGGATGGATTTTTATTGGTTAATAAGAAGGTGGAAGAAAGAATAGTTAATATGGAGGATGCTCTAGCATTAATCTCATGAGAAGAACAGCATTTGTTACAGGAGGGGCAGGATTTATTGGTAGCCATTTATCTGAATTATTACTTGAAAATGGGTGGAAAGTTAAAATCCTAATTAGGAAAGGTGAAATGCATAAGGCATATAATGATACAGTTTATTCAGAGGTTGTTGACCTGTTAAGAGGCAAGGGTGCTGAAATTTTTGAAGGAGATCTAAAAGATATAAAAAGTTTTTCTAAGGAATTAGAGGCGGTGGATGTAGTTTTCCATGTTGCAGGAGTTGCCTATCCGTATTATGGGTTGCCAGATGAGGTTTATTTTCAAATAAATACAGATGCTAGTGTAAATCTAGCTAAAGAGTGTGAAAAGAGAGGTGTGAATCGATTTGTTTATATTTCAAGCATAGAAGCTGCAGGACCTTCCCTAGATGGTAGGCCATTAACTGAAGAGAGTTCGCGCAATCCTACAGATGCATATGGGGTTAGTAAAAAGAAATCAGAAGATTTTCTTTTGGAATTAAATAAAAATAGTAATATGGGTATTTCGATTGTAAGGCCTCCTATGACTTATGGGGAAAGAAGTCCATTATTATCTCGCGCATTTAATGTTATTAAGTCAGGATATTTTCCTATGTTTGGTAAGAAAGATGCGTACTTTGAATTCTGCTATGTTAAGAATTTGGTTTATGGGATTTATTTAGTGGGAACAAAAGAGGAGGCTATAGGAAATGTTTACTTTATATCAGAAGAAAGTTATAAGATTATTGAAACAATGAGGGAAATTGGTCGAGAAATAGGTAATGAAATAAGAATAATAAGAATTCCAAAATCTGTTGCATATAAACTTGGAAGATTTATGGAGATACTTAGTGTCATTTTACCTTTTTACCCATTTCGCGGAGATGAAATTGGAAGCCCATTATTTTCAAGAAAAACTGTGGATTGGGTAACTAATGACCAATATATTTGTTCTACAAAAAAAGCAGAAAATCAATTAGGGTATAAACCAAAATATTCAAGGGGAGATGGGATTACAAATATAATTAAATGGTATAGGGAGAAAGGAATATTATGATTAAAGTTTTAGTTACAGGTGCAAGTGGGTTTATTGGAAGCCATCTTGTCGAAAGACTCGTTAAAGAAGGATTTGAAGTTAGTGCATTTGTTAGAGAAAATGATCATATTAAAAGAAAAGATGCGTTTGAGTTACTCGAGAAGTTAGATGTAGAGATATTTAGAGGAGATTTATTGGATACTGAATCTTTAGTAGAAGCCGTTAGGAAGATAGATGTTGTTTTCCATTTAGCAGCAATAGCCAGACCAATGGAGATCCCAGATGAAGATTATTTTAAAATAAATGAAAGGGGAACTGATAATTTATTTCAGGCATGTGTAGGTGAGGGAATAAGGAAAGTTGTTATGATGAGTAGTGTTTCGGCAGTGGGGCCCTCACTTGATGGTAATGCAGTTAATGAAGAGACAGATTGTAAACCTGTTGATGTATATGGTTGGAGTAAATTGGCTCAAGAGAAAGTTGCATTTAATTATATAAAAAGAGGATTAAATGTAGTTTTGTTGAGGCCCCCAATGGTTTTTGGACCTCGCGATTTAGAAATGTTGAAGTTATTTAAGATAATAGATATGGGATTATTTCCCATTAGAAGTGATAATAAATGTTTTGAATTTCTTTATGTTGGGAATTTAGTTGAAGCTTGTTTACTTGCCTTAAAAGAAGGTAAAAAGGGAGAGGCCTATCATGTATCTAATGGGGAGCATTATAGTATAAATCAATTGATAGAGTCAATTTCTAAAGCTGAAAATGGGAAGGTATTTCCAATTTTCTTGCCAGGAGTTGCTTTTAGTTATCTTGGTCATTTAGTTGAAGTAGTTGCAAAGGTTTTTAATTTCCATCCGCCGTTTAAACACGACACAGTAGAGTGGATGACAGAGCCTTATTGGTATAGTGATATAGGTAAGATAAAAGATTTGGGGTATTTGCCAGTTGTTAGTCTTGATGAGGGAGTTAGAAAGACTGTTGAGTATTATAAAAATAAAGGATTAATAAATGGAAATTGAAAAGATTGCAGATGATATGAATAGGACCCATATGAGTAAGAACTTTTTAGTTAAGACTTTTTTTAGAGTTAAAACGCAATTATCAATAAATATGGCTGGGTTGAAAAAAGGGGATCTGATTTTAGATTTTGGATGTGGTTCTGGATACTTGAAGAATAAACTTATGAGAGAAGGCAATAATGCAATAGGGTATGATGTAACTCCTGAACACTCAGATGTTGAAGACTATAGAACTCTAAAACCAAATAAAATTTTGTCTCTTGATGTTTTAGAGCATATCTCTAAGGAAGATATTAGGAAGATAATAAAAGATTTTAAGAAAATGAGTGAAAGCTTTTATCTGGTTCTAGCAATTCCCACAGAAAATCTTTTATCAAGAAAAATGAGAAAGCTTTTTGGTAAGCCCGAAAGAGTTCCTGATCATATAACTACCTTGAAAGAAATTGTTTTAATAATGAAAGAATCTGATTTAGAAGTTATTAGAAAGTTGAATTATTTTGCTATTACTCATATTTACTTGTTTAGTTATGGTAATTAGTAATTAAAAGCATAAATAATTAATATAGGTTGCTCGCCTTGACTAAATACCCTTACAGGAGTTACCCTATCAGGGAAATCTTGGGGATAATTAGTTGCCCAAGTATAGATTGAGTGAGCTGGCTGTTCATATGCTGAAATTACAAGGTATTTTGGTTTCTTTTCTTCTATGAACTCATAGAATTGTGTTCCGTTTTTACGTTCCATGTCTCTTCTAGGAGCTAGATAGAAGTTATAGGTTGGACGTTCTGAATAATATGAATTTTGGGGCATTGAAGCAGTGATTACTATATCCTCAGGTTTAGAATTTGTCTTAATCCATTCTCCTGCCTGTTTTACTTCTATGAATGATGCCTTTTTACTCTCTATTAAGTTATGTCCAAAATTATAATTTGGAATGAATAAAAATATTACTACTGCAGATAAAATAATTGTAATAACTATAGGTTTTATTTTCTTATTGTCTTTTAGGGCAGAATAAATAAATGTTGAAGGATACATAGCTATTAGGTAAAGAAATGGGAGAGTTTGCATAATGTATCTTTGCTCTAAATGAGGTGCAATTCTTCCTAGAACTATAAATGCACTTACTATCCAAGATAATATGAATAGTTTCTTTTGGACAATCTTATTTGAGAAGATCTTATCAAAACCTAAAAATAAATCTGCAAAAAACATGAAGAATCCTATAACAAACAGAATGAATATAGGGCTTAGAACAAATAATGAGGAATATCCAGCTTGATTTGCATCTAGAATATAAGGAAGGTTTGTGAAATATACAAGGAGCTTCGAACTGTCTCCTACCCCACCAACTTCGCCAGAAGCAGAAATTCCCTCTACCCCAAAATAATAATTTAGAATATCAAAAACTGGATTTCCGAAGTGTTGAGTGTGCATAATAAATTGGGGAATGAAGATTATTATGAAAATTAATACTGCTGACCAGAGATGTTTATTTTTTAAGAACCTAAATTTTTCTCTTGTAAATACCATCACTAAAAAGGGAAATGCAAACATTGCATATTGCATTCTTACTAGGCAAGTTAGAGCAAAAAATAATCCAAATAAATAGATGAATTTATTACCCTGTTTCTTTACATATCCCTTCCAGAAAAATAAAGTTGCTGCTAGAAGGAAAAATGTTGCAGGAATATTTGTTAAGGGTCTACCTGAAAAGAAGATGTAAATCCAGGACATTGATGAGGCTATTGATACCAATATGGCTAGTCTTTTATTGAACATTTCTTTTATTAGGAAATAGCTTAGGAAAACTATTCCTGTTGAAAAGAAGACTATTAGTGCCCTTAATGTTAATTCTCCTAGGCCCATCTTGAAAATTGATGCTCCAATTAATGCCCATAAAAACCCCCTACGATAATACCATATGTCAATCATGTGAGGATTTAAGCCAGCCCATCTTTTTGCGCTTGCCAGATAGTCTGCAGCGTCCCACCAAATAGCTTGATCTTGAGTCTTTGTATAAATTATTATTCTTAAAATTAATGCACATAGTAGGATTAAAAGAAATAGCCAGTCATGGCTATCTTTAATCCAACTAGTTAGAAATTTGGATAAGGATTTTTTTCTCTTTTCAATTGAATTAGGTATTAATTGATCTGCAGTTTGGACCTCATTTTCCATATTTTGTGTTAGAATGGTTTGTTTTTATAGATTATTGTTTTTCAAAATTATCTTGGAAGCCTCTGATAAATTAGTTAGGGCATTTTCATTATGATATTGTGATTTTAATAGGAGTGTATTACATCCTGCGGCCCTTCCTGCATCGATATCTGAGGGTTTATCTCCAATCATCCATGAATCCTTAGGATTTATGTTAAATTCTTTAATTGCTTGTAAAATCATTCCGGGGTGGGGTTTTCTGCAAGGGCAATTATCTTCTGGAAGATGGGGACAATGGTAGACCTTAGAAATCGATATGCCATTTTTTGAGAATTCTTCTAACATATATTTAGTAGTATCTTCATATTCTTCCTTAGAATGATACCCCCTAGGTATCCCTGCCTGATTTGTTATTATTATGATCTGGTATCCGTTTGACTGCATTAGTCTTAGGGGTTCAAAAATTCCTTCAATGAATTTGAAATCCCTAATATGCCCCACATGTCCAGTATCCTGATTTATAACGCCATCCCTATCTAAAAAAATAGCCTTGGATTTTAATTTAATTCTCCAATAGTCTAACATATCCTTAAGTGTTTGTTCTAACTGAATCTCTTGTTGCCAGTTGGTTGCACGTTTAAATTTTGTTGAATCTCCATAGATTACTGCCTCGTCTGTTAATCTAAAGAGTTTTGGGTCTGCTTCTAGAGTAAATTCAAAATTAACTAATCTTCTTAAGATATCTATGATATCTGAAATCCTATAAAGATGCTCTCCACTGATATTGTAGACTTCTCCGATTTCTCCATGCTCTAAGGCGAGATAGAATCCTCTAATGGTATCTCTGACATCAGTTATTGCCCTTCGGGTTTCAACATTGCCCACAGTTAATTTTTTTTCTGGATTGATTCCGAGTTCTATTTCAACTAGCCTTTTAGTGAAATCTGCGCATACATCATTTATCTTTTTTGGTCCAGTTGTGTTAAAGATCCGCATTGAAATAGATTTAACATTAAAATTTTTGAAATATTGGTAGGCTAATTTTTCTTGAGCTAATTTTGAAACTCCATAAGGTTGTAATGGGTTTAGGGCGTGATCTTCTTTAATTGGAGTCTCATGGGGTTCCACAAAACCATATTCAGCGCTCGTGCATGCATTTAGAATCTTTGTATCTGGTTTAAATTGTTTAACTGCTTCAAATACATTAATTGATCCCATCACATTAGTTTCCATAGTGTACCAAGGATCTTCCCATGAAACTGTTGGGAAGCTTTGTGCTGCTAAATGATAAATATGGTCAGGTTGAAAGTCTTTCACTATAGAAAATACTTTTTCCTTGTCTCTCATGTCACATTGCATTTTTATACAATCTTTGTGTAATTCATCAATATCTGTTGTTGGTTGATAGTAAGTAGATAGAACTGTATACCCCTTTTCAATTAAGAATTTTGTTAAATGTTGGCCCATCATCCCTCCACCCCCAGTAATCCAGGCCCTCATTCTTCTACTTCCCAGACCCTTAATCCTTCAAAATCAAAACTAAAATCAACTGCTTGTGCACCTCTTGCATTTAGTACTTGTCTAACCTTATGTTCCTGATCAGGTTTACAGTAAATTAATAGATGGCCTCCGCCCCCTGCACCCATTAGTCTTGCTCCTACGGCACCATTTTTTAGCGCTTCTTCAACTATTGCGTCAATATACATGCTAGATATTTCTGGATTGAAACTTTTCTTTTTCTCCCAACTTTCCCTTATTAATTTTCCAAATTTCTTTAGATTTCCTCTTCTAAGATTGAATGCTACTTCAAATCCAGTTTCTTTAATATTATGGAGCCTTTTGATCTTTTCATTATCTTCATATAATTTATTTTCCTTTTCTTCCTTATGCATTTGTCCAGAGGATTTCCCTTTCATTCCAGAGGAAACTAAAAGTATATTTTTCTCTATTTCTAGGAGATAGTCTTTTGAAATTTCTATAGGATTAACCCTAATATTATCTTCACCAAGAAATTCGAATAAATTTATTCCTCCAAATGCTGCGGCATATTGATCTTGCCTTCCACCAAGATTATCGAGCCTATTTTGTTCAATTCTAAAAGCAGTTTCCGCTATCTGATGTTTAGATAGACGATTTTTCTTTCTTAGATAATTTAATACACCTATAATTGAAACACATAAAGATGCGCTAGCCCCCAGGCCTGAATGTGGGGGGACTTCAGATCTGACATATAGATCAAACCCGCATTGGGGATCCATTTCTAAAATGGCAGCCTTTATGATATTTAATTTATTATCTTTATCTAATTTAATTGAGTCTATTCTATCAAAATTTTCAGAATAAGATTCAAATCCCTCATGCATATTAATTATATCTGACCTTATAGTTATTTTTCTATCATCTCTTATTTTTAAGGAAGAATAAACATATTTGTTTATTGTTGCATTTACACTTAATCCTCCAAAAGATTTGTCATATGGGGCTATGTCTGTACCCCCACCTCCAAAAGTTATTCTGACAGGTGCTCGGCTTCTAATTATTTTTTTATATCCAGATATGCTTGGAGCTATAAGCCCCTGCCTAACATCTTTAATAAATTCGTCCCAATCATTTTCATCTGCCACATCCAACATATATCCTGGGTGTGAAAATCCATTCATTTTATGAGTTATCTGAGGGAATATTTCTTGTTCCAATGATATTTTTTTATTTGGGGGGATTAGAGATAATATTTCTTTAGACATTATGTAGCACCCTGCATTAACATAGGGATCTTGAATTTTTAGAAGATGATCTTCATGATCTGGGGTGTCTCTTTTATGTATAGCCACTATTTTATCATTGAAAACCTCGACTAATTCCTGAGTTTTAGGGTGGCTGGCAGGTGCAACGGTCAAAGTAAAAGGCGAATTATGTGTTTCATGTAAATCAATAAGTTTTTCAAAGTCTATGTCAAGAAATGTGTCCCCATTAGTTACTATGAAATCTCCAGTTATTAGGTGTTCAGCATTTTTTACTGCTCCTGCAGTCCCAAGTAATTGTTCTTTTTCATAAGAATATTGTATATTTATTCCAAATCGCTTTCCATCTCCAAAATGTTCTTCAACTTTTTCACCTAGATGACCAACTAATAAAATAAAATCTTTAATTCCATGCTTTCTTAAACTTTCTATCTTAAATTCTAAAAAAGGTCTACCTTCAATTTCGACCATAGGTTTGGGGACCTGCTCAGTGTGAGGCCTTAGTCTTGTTCCCAGGCCGCCAACTAAAATTAATGCCTGATATTCTCTTTTAGGGACTTCCATTCAGGTAGAAATGTTGAGTTTATTTTATAAGGATTATTGTGATATTAATCAGATTCTAAAAATTCGCAATATTCATGAAAAGCTTTTCTGAATGTATTTGTGTAGTTGTCATGATTATCTGTAAGATCATCATTAATTTCATCTACAGATTTCCAAAATATTTGACTTGTTTCTTGGGGGTTTAGATTGAAAGGTCCGCTGGAGTTGAATAAATAAAGTACAGTGTTTTCGTTGTTTGTAGGCCTAGTGTCATTTTGGTATCTAGCTATTTCATTTATCACTGGATCCTCAGGTAGGCTTTGGCCATGAAATAATTCATCTTGGAGTTGATCAAACATTGCCCATTTGTAAGATTGTCCTAATCTATTATGGCCACCTGCTGAAACATGATATTTATGTGCGCTAACATCTTGATTTCCAGATCTTTCTGCTACAGCGAGTTCTCCATTTGCATTTACTGCCCAAATGTTTACTGAACGATGCCTCAATCCCCTTTTGTGAATCTCTATGTAATCTGCATTTCCAATCACCTTATCACCTATAGTTACTAAATCTAAAAGTCCCATTAATTTTTATAGAAGAGTTTATTTTATAAGGATTATTGTGATAATCATTTGTATAAATCTTTAAAAGAAGCTGAGATTTAGAAAATTCATGAAAGGAGAGATCTCTGAGATAATAGATGGAAGTTTGGATGCAGTAGTTACAATTCGTGATCTTATGCCTGAAATAGAAGCTGCTGGAAAGATAATGATTGATAGTTTAAAGCAAGGCAATAAGGTTATGAGTTGTGGAAATGGGGGCAGTTCGTTACAGGCGCAGCATTTTACGGGAGAAATTGTGGGGAAGTTTGAAAAAGAGAAAAGAGCCTTGGCAGGACTTTGTTTGAATACAGATGTTGGAAATATGACTGCTGTTGGAAATGATTATGGATATGAATTGATATTCAAAAGACAAATTGAAGGATTAGGTAAAAATGGAGATGTCCTAGTTTGTTTTACTACTTCAGGAAATTCTAAGAATTTAATTGAGGCCGTTAAAGATATTAAGGGAATTAAGGTAATTAATTTACTAGGAAGAGATGGTGGAAAGATGAAAGGTACGGGGGATGTGGATATAATTATTAATTCAAATAATACGGCTAGGATACAGGAATGCCATCTATTGATATTACATATCTTTGCTAAATTGATTGAAGATGCATTTTTAGATATTAAAAAATGATATCAATAATAATTACTTCATTTAAAGAGCCAGAAACTATAGGAAAATGTATAGAGTCGATAATTGATCAAGATATTAAATATGATTATGAATTAATCGTTAGTGCTCCAGACTTAGAAACATTATTAGTTGCTAAAGAGTATAGGCAAAGAAATTCTAGAATTAAATTATTTAAAGACCCAGGTAAGGGGAAGAGCTATGCATTAAACTTAATATTTCCTAAACTGAAAGGAGATGTTTTTATTTTGACTGATGGAGATGTTTATATGTCTGATGAATCAATAAATAAAATTATGGAACATTTTAAGGATCCCAATGTAGGTTGCGTTACTGGGCGGCCAGTTCCTCAAGAAAATAGGGAGGATCAATACGGATATTGGGCGAATTTTTTATTTGATGCAGCTCACCAATTACGAAAGGGCCTATTTAATTCAGAAAGGTTTTTAGAATGCTCTGGATATTTATGGGCTTTTAGAAATAACGTTATTGGAAAGTTGCCACTTGATGTTGCTGAAGATACAGTAATGCCTTATTTCTTTTTGGAGAAAGGATATAGTATTGCCTATGAAGAAAATGCTAGGGTGTATGTTAAAAATGTTGATAACTTTGAAGATTGGATGAAGCAGAAAATTAGAACAAGTAAGGCTCATGAGACACTAGCTAAGTATGTTAATTTAGAAATAGCTGAAAAGACCAAGAGTTTTTCAAATGAATCTAAAGGATTAAAATATTTGTTTACCTATCCTAATTCATTGCAAGAATTTTATTGGACTCTTAAATTAATTATTGCAAGGTTGAATATGTGGACTCGCGTCTTTTATGATACCAAGGTTGCTGGGAAAGATTATACAGATAATTGGGAAAGAGTGAATAGTACTAAATAAAATAATTATTAAAGCTATAGATTACATTCTGTATCTAATTTTATCATAAAATGTTTTAAATGCTACAGGTGTTTTTCTGTAAATGGGTTTGACAATTTTTTCGCGAGTGTTATCCATTACTTCTACCATTTCTCCCACAGCATAAGTCTTACTTTCATTTCTTACATTTCTAGAAACTACATCCTTTCTAGTTAGATAATTTACATACCATGCAGGAAGCATTCCAAATCTACGTTCAGTAACTGAACCTCTCATCATGTTTATGACCAGGTTTAGATAAGGGTTTTTCTTTTTTAGTTTAATATGCTTCCATCTGTCCCAATAATTAAGAGTTCCTGCAGTATCATTATAAGTTTTAATCAGTCCGTCTTCAAGTGCTTTTTTGAAAAGTGGAGTTCCTTCAAAGAAAATTAGGTTGTTAACTGAAAGGAAATAGGGTTTAGGAATTTTTTGTAATAATCTTATAGTTTGAATAATATCTTCATTAGTTTCATAGGGATTGCATGAAATTATGTCATACATTACAGTTAGTTTATCACTATATTTATTGATAATTTTTGCGCATTCAAGAACGTGTTTTGCTGTAATAAATCTATTATATACTTCCTTGTTTAGCCTGTCAGAACCAGATTGTATACCTATAATAATGTCAGTTAGGCCTGCTTCAACTAAAAGTCTAATTTTCTCATCTGAGACCTCTCCAAAAGCCATTGTAGCAGGTTCTGCAAGGCATTTCATCCTTATTCCTATTTCTTCTTTATATCTCTTTGAAAATTCTCTTAACCATTTGATATTTCTAACAGTAATAGTTTCATCCCTTATGTCAATTGTTTGGATAGTGGGGAATCTATCTTTGATGTGCTTGAAGAATTTAATTACATAATCTACTGAGTATGTTCTTAGAGCGTCTGCTTTGTCCTCATATAATGCTCTTAATATATTATTGGTACAATAAGAGCAAGCCTGAGGGCAACCCCGTTCAGTTTGGAAAAATAGCATACCAGCAAAATGTCTTTCTTCAAAGGGTATCATTTTTCCCTTTTCTAGGATCCATTGATCTTCAATATCAAAATCAGGTTGTGCTAAAGTATCTAGGTCATTTGCAGGAGGACGAACTTCATTCATTGTCTCTTTACCATCCTTAGTTCTAACCCAGAAATTTTTAAGATTACTTATATCTCCACCCTTATCCATAACATCACATAGTTCTTCAAGTGCTTCTTCAGCTTCTCCCACACAAATAAGATTGCACATTTTGAAACATTTCTCTGGGAAGAAAGTTGGATGAGGTCCTCCCCAAACTAAAGGAACATTATTATCTTGAAATTGATCAATAAGTTGTTTTGCCCTACCTGTTGTAGATTCCATAGAACCAATTCCTACAAGATCATAGCCCTTTGCCTTCTCAAAAATTTCCTTAAGTTCTCCAGGAGCATATTTTCTCATATAATCTTCAACTAGAGGTAAGAATATCATTAGAACTTCATGCCCAGCTCTTTCTAAGCAACCAGATAATGTTCTTAACCCCTGATCTGAAGGGAATGTAGATGTTGAAATTAAACAGACTCTCATATTTCTCTTTTGGTAATACTTTGTAGGATATCTTTCTTTTAAAGTTTACTATAGTTAAGGCTCTGTCCAGAATGCTTCTGGACAGAAAAAGTTTGTAAATTTTCACGAGGTAAACTCGATGAAAATTTATTATCTAACTCAAATAATAAATGATTATGGACAAGGCCTATAGTTAACTCTAACCAATGATTAGGTAGATAAAAAATTATAATAATAATTAAATAGTAATATAGAGGGTTATCATCATGAATGTTAATGGAAAGCCATATAGGACTATTTGGGTTAATGGAGAGGATGATAAGCTTATCCAAATAATTGATCAGAGATGGTTGCCACATAAATTTGTTGTGGAGGATTTGAGAAGAAGTGATGATGTGGCTATTGCTATAAGAGATATGCATGTGAGGGGAGCAGGACTCATAGGAGCTGCTGCAGGACTTGGGATGTATTTAGCAGGACTTGAAGCTAATCGAGATTCAATTAATCCTGAGCACTTTAATCAATTATTAAGAAATTCTGGAGATAAATTAAAGGCTACAAGACCTACTGCAGTTAATTTAGAATGGGCAGTTAATAGGCAGTTAGATGGGCTATCTGGATTAACTGATTCCATAATTAAGGTTAGGCAATTATTTCAAGAAGCTGGAAAAATTGCAGATGAGGATTCAGCATATTGTCAAAGTATTGGGCAACATGGATTGCCATTAATTAGAGATATTTATGATGGGAAACAACAGGCAGTCAATATACTAACACATTGTAATGCTGGATGGTTAGCTTTTGTTGATCATGGTTCTGCAACAAGTCCAATATACGCAGCCCATGATGAAGGAATTCCAGTTCATGTTTGGGTGGATGAAACTAGGCCAAGAAATCAGGGTGCTAGATTGACTGCATGGGAATTGGATAAACATGGAGTTCCACATACAGTTATAGCAGATAATGTTGGAGGCCATTTGATGCAGCATGGGATGGTTGATATGGTTATTGTGGGGACAGATAGGACCACATATGGAGGAGATGTGTGTAATAAGATAGGAACTTACCTAAAGGCACTTGCTGCGAAAGATAATAATGTGCCATTTTATGTTGCTCTCCCAAGTTCTACTTTTGATTGGAAAATGGAAAATGGAATGGATACACCAATTGAACATAGAGGAGGAGATGAAGTTAAATATATTCAGGGGTTGAATGGTGAAGGGGAAATTGATAGAGTTTTGTTGACTCCCCCAAATAGCCCTGTCGTTAATTATGCATTTGATGTTACACCTAGACATTTAGTTACTGGACTGATAACTGAGAGAGGAATTTGTGAAGCAAATTCGGATAGTATTTATAGATTGTTTCCAGAAAAGAGAGCTTAATGAACTAATACCTTATTTTTTAATAATTTCTCATATTCATCCATATATCTTCTATGGATAATGTCCCAATCATAATCTAGGGATTTCTTGAAATTATTTTCTGAAATTTCTTTTGCTAATTTTGGATCTTCAATTAGTTGTATAATTCTATTCTCTATTGCATTGATATCCCCATATGGTGTGAAGAATCCATTTTCAGGTTCCTTCATTTCATATGGGATCCCATTTACGGGAGAGGCAACTATTGGTAGGCCAGAGGCCATTGCCTCAAATAAAGTTAGAGGTAATCCTTCCCTGTAACTAGGCAATACATACATGTCTGCTGACTGATACATTTCAGCAATATTTTCTTTTCCTCGAATTCCCCCCATTACATGCATATTTGGATAAGGGCCTGTTAATTTCTTAACTTCATCCATCATTCCCTCATCAGGACCTACCCAAACAAAAGCTATGTCTTTTCTTTTTTTTGTTATATTAATAGCTGCCTTAGCTAAATTTTGAGGAGCTTTAGTTGGATTTAAACGTCCAAAAAATAAGACCATGTATTTTTCTTTAATTCCATTCTTCTTTTTATATTCATTATTTTCTACTTTCTTAAATAAAAGTTTATCAGTACCGTTAGGGATTACAGTTATCTTATTTTTATTTGAAATGAATTTATCCAATTTATCTGATTCCCAAGGAGTTATAGGAATAACTTTGTCTACGAAGTTAAATGCAAGTTTGTTCATGAATAGATCATTAATCATTAAGAAAGGTCTAAGAATCGGGGGCCTGAATGAAGTGTCTGTCCATGGGCAATGGGTTGTATGAATATGTTTGAATCCCTTTAATTTTGAAAGTAGTCCTGCAAATAGGATGTAATCGTGTCCAGAAACATGAGTATGCACTATGTCAAATTTTTCTTTAATCCTCCATAATAAAGATGGCCAAATGAAGGTGTTATAAGATAATCTTGCCCTGTATGACAGTCTGTGGATTTTTACTCCCTCTAAAGTTTCTTCTTGCTTTTCTATTCTCTTGTATTTATCAGAATTACAACAGAATACATGCACCTCATGTCCATCTTTTACTTGCCTTTGGGCAAGTTCATACATTACTTGTTCGACACCTCCGAAAGTAGGAAGATAGAACATGTTTATGTGTGCTATTTTCATAAATGAGTTATTGAATAATCCTTTATAATGATTTATGAGATAATTTTCTGTATTATAGAAATCCTTTTATACAATTATTTAGTTCGTAGTGAATGGTAAAGAGAACTTTGAAAAACTCCGTTTTTCCCAGCCCTCTGAAAGAGAATTTTGAAGAAATTTTCTCTGGAAATAACCCTAATCAAAATTCTCCTAAAAAGAAACTAGTTGTTATAGGGATTGATGGAGGCACCTTTGACATAATTGATCCATTTATTGAACAGGGATTGTTGCCTAATTTGAATAAGTTTAGAAATCGGGCTGTTTTGGGATCTACGATGCCCCCAGGAACAGGAGTTGCATGGTCTAGTTTTTCTACAGGAAATAAGACTGAGAAGACCAATATTTATGATTTTACGATTGTCGAAGATGATTCTTGGAAGATCAAATTTGTGAATAGAAGAATCTTACAAGGTAAAACATTATGGGAATATTTAAATGAAGCAGGACTGAGAAGTTATTTTATTAATATTCCATTAAGTTATCCTCCAGATAAGATAAATGGAGTTATAGTGAGTGGTATAGATACACCTAGTACATTTAGTAATTATACACATCCTCCTGAATTAAAAGAGAAACTTAAGGAATTTAATTATGATATTGAAGTTTCTGGGATGAAGGGTTTATCTGATCTACCTGAGGAAGCAGTTAGAATTTTAGAAGCTAGATTAAAAACGGCTAGACATTTAATTCAAGAGGAGTTTGATTTTTTTGTAGTTTTATTTAGGGCGAGTGATGTAGTTCAGCACTTTGCTTGGGGAACAGATTATGTTAAGGATGTTTATATGAAAATTGATGAATTTATTGGAGAAGTTCAAAAACGGGACGACTGTGAATTAATTGTTATGTCAGATCATGGGCATGAGAAAGTAGAGAAAGCCTTTAACGTGAATGCTTGGCTGGAGCAAGAGGGCTATTTAGTTACAAAACTAAAGAAGAAAAGTATTCTTTCCAATTTTATAAATCGTGAGAAAATTTTTAAAATAATGGATAGTTTGAACTTGAATTTTATGCTAAAAATGGTGCCTCGTGAATTAGGTAAGAAAATTCCTACAAAAAATGTTGACTTTGAAGAAGCAATAATAACTGGAATTGTTGAGATGGATAAGACTAAAGCCATTGCAAAAAGAGCTGTCAAATCCTCCCAAATATTTTTAAATAAGGAATCTCGCGGAGGAATTGTAAACAAGGACCAAGAAGGTAAATTGAAAAATGAAATAAAAAATAAGTTATTAAGATATTTTAATGAGAGGAATTTAACTGTTGAGATTTATACTAAGGAAGAATTATATGGGGATAATACTAAATATGCTCCAGATATCACTATGTATTTTAAGGAGAAGGGATATGACACCCTTTCTATTTTGACGCCTGAAAAGAAGTTGTGGGATAAGACTAAGGAACAAGCCACACATAATAAAGATGGGATTATTTTAACAGATATGAATTTGAAGATAGAGGGAAGTAATATTATTGATTTATGTCCTACAATACTGGATTATTTTGGGATTAAAGAACAAGATGTTGATGGTAAGAGTTTACTCGATATATCCTAATTGTTTTAATTTTTCTTTTACCTCTAAATCAGAATTTACATCAATTTGACTTCCTTGTTTTGCACTCCCTACTATTTTTAATAATGTTGAAAGAGATTTTATTGGATATTTTCCTTTTGCAGTTTCTCCTGCTAAAATAAATCCATTAGCCCCATCAATTAAGGTATTAGTAATATCATTTATTTCAGCCCTTGTTGGGACTGAATCAAAAGTCATGCTTTCTAATAAATGAGAAGCTACCAAAACTTTTGTTTTTTGTTTTTTGCATTCATTAATTATCAATTTTTGTAAGAAGGGAACTTTTTCAAAGCCCATTCCAGCGCCAAGATCATATCTATCTATCCAAACCTCATCAGATTCATGAATTATTTTAGCTAGATTATCTATTGCCTCTGGGCATTCAATTTTTGCAATAACTTTAATTTTATTTTCAAATTTATTTCTTAGATACTGAATATCTTCTTTAGATTTAACAAATGAGAGAACTATTTTATTAATGCCATTTTCAATCCCATATTGTATAATCTCTTCATCATCTTTAGTTAATGGTGGGAGGTTATTAGCTTTAGACTCAACAAATATCACCCGATGGTTAGTTAAAAGGCCCGATTTGATTATTTTTGTAGTTATTTCAATTTCGTTTTTATCTATAACATAAAGTAAAATTCTTGCATCATCGATTTTAATCAAATCTCCTTTAACTATCGATTCAAATGCTAAGGGATTATCTAAACATATTTTTTCTTGATTCCCTATAATTTTTTCTTTACATATCTTTAGTTCACTTCCTTCATTTAGATATAATGGATTTTCTAACTTTCCTGTCCTTATTTCAGCGCCCCTGGTATCTAAAATTATATTTAATTGATTTTTATTTAGTAAATCTATTAATTCTTTTCCAGTAGGCACATCTAAATGAGAAAAGTTTATTCTTGCATAATCCATTCCCTCTTTCTTTAGTCTTTGGAGTGTTTCATCAGTATTTGATGCAGGGCCAATTGTGCAAACATATTCTATCTTTTCTTCATCCTTTAATTTATCCATAATAAAATGGTAAATATCTGTAATTTCAATTTCACCAGTATTTCCCTTTCTAGATCCATTTGTTATGAATATTCCCTGAGGAGCATGACCCCCCTCATCAGAACCTAAAAGGGTTAACTCTGAATATAATCCATTGTTACCTATATCATTATTGGTCCCCCAAATTAGATTATCAAAATATATGTAAAGGGAGGGTGCGTTTTTTACATACTCTCCAGTGTAAACTTCCTGAGGCTTATGGAAAATCATCTTCATTGGAGCCCCATCTGGTTTCTTGAAATTTTCAAGTTTAGAAATTATTTCATTTTGTAGAAATTTGGTTTCTTCTTCAGATTGATTATTAAAATATATTCTTCCGTAATATGCTCCAACAGCATAGGCCCTTGTTTTTTCCCAATCAATTTTTTCTGAATCAAATTTTTGTAGAGACACTATGGGTTCTTTCATAACTAAATATCCTTCTCTAATTAGCCAATCGTTTAGATTTACTCTTCCATCCATTCTATTAAATCCATGATCCGACACTACAATTGTTGTTGTATTTTCATCTAGGATCTCTAAAATTTCTGCTAGTTTAGTATCTAGATATTTATAGTAATCTCTAAGAACATTCTTATAAGGATTTTCTGGATTGTAGTCTTTATGGTTTTCATCAAATGTGCTCCACATTGTGTGTTGTAATCTGTCTGTACCTATGCACACCCACATTCCAAAATCCCATTCTTCATTTTGTAATAAATATTTTAGGACTTCGATTTGTATTTCAGTCATCTTGTAAATCTTTTCTATCATCTCTTCTTTTCCAATATTTTTATAAGAGGCTAATCCTACAGAAACATCAAATTGGTATTCTGGGAATTTTTCTTTTATTATATTTAGAAATTTTTCTGGGTAAATTGATTTTTCATTTACTTCAGGGGTTAAAAATCCTGAAGCCCCAAATCCGCTGAATGGTTTTATTGGATAAGTTAATGGTACATTTAGCACTATACTTTTCTTTCCTTCTTTTGAAATTGTATCCCAAATCCTTTCAGATTTAAAGTTTTTTGAATTTGTCAATTGCATTTTTCCTTCAGAATCTTTTGTAGTATAACTGTAAACATCAAATTCTCCAGGGTTTTTTCCAGACACCATAGAATTCCAAGCCATGATTGTTGAAGGAGGTATAGTAGAATTCATTTTAGCATAACTGCCATTATCCATTAGTTTTTTTATATTTGGGAGTTCATCTATCCATCTATCAAAAATTAGTTCGGGAGGAGCTCCATCGATTCCAAATACGAATACCTTTTTTTGTTTCATAATAAGTAATTATATATAATTAGTATTTAAGGATTATTGTAATTTATTAGTAACATTTATATATGACACATGTAACATAATTATATGACATATAATATAGAATCATTTAAGGAAAAATATGAATTATGCAAGAGTAAAAATAGATATCAGGATGTTGATAGGGAGATCTATGAAGTATATTTTAAGGCATCCTTAGATGATCTTTCAAAATCTCAGCAAGAAATTATTTCTAGCAGTCTTTTTTGGTCTATAGCTGCGTTAGATTCTTCTGTTACTCAATTCTTACATGGATTATCCATTAAGAATTTTGGGTTAAGACCAAAAAGTAGAGTTTGTGCTGAAAATATAATCTTTTCTCAAGAGGCATTGTTAGAATCAGATTATGAGATTATTAAAGAGGTTAGGAATACTAGAAATAAAGCAGCCTATGATGCTGTTTTTAGAAACAGTTTAGATAAAAATAGTATTCTTGATTTAATTAATTCATTTGAAAAAATCTTTAATAGATTTGGAGGCTTAAAATGATTAGTGAAATACTACCCTTAACAAAAAGAAAATTAAAAATACTCCTCGCATTATATTTATATGGGCCATTACATATAAGTGAGATAGCTAGAAAAACTAACCTAGAAAAACAAAATGTATCTTTACAAGCTAAGAAGTTTATTGAAAAAGGAATGGTTAGAATCCATAAAAAAATTGGAAGGTCTTTAGAAATTTCTCTTTCAGAGACCTTGGTAGATAATTTTAAATGGATATTAGAAGAATTTAGAAAAGAACAATTATTCGATAAAAATTCTAAATTGGAAGGAATTCTTAGATATTTGACTAAAAATATTAAAGATATTAAAAAAATATATTTAATTGGAAGTTATTTGAAGGATGGTAAGAAAAATGACCTTGATTTAGTGATTGTTGGAAATAATTTTGATGAAAAATTAATTGAAAATCAAATTAAATTATTATATAATATTGATTTGGATATAATCCCATTTACTGGGAAAAATTTTGAAAAAGAATTGAAAAGTGAATCTAAATTTTATCAAACAACTTTTAGAAATAAGGCTGATAATTTATTGTTATTAGAAAACTAAAGAAAAGTTGTAGAAATAAATTCTCTTATTTATCTTAGTGATGCTTAGAGAATAACGATTAATCTGATCTTGCCATTAATGTGTGGGGATACTAAAATGAATTATAAAACCTTCATAATCCTTAATGCTATATGCTCTGACTTAAATGTAACCAAGAGTTTTCATTCTCTTCCTAATCTCTTCCTCTTCCTTTTTAGAAATTAGGCCGCCTTTTGAATCTGAAGATAATATTTGTCTAAGGACAAAATTTACATAAGAAGAAACACTAGGCATTCCAGTACCTTTTATTTTTTCCTTTACCTTATCTATTAAGGGCATTGGTAATGAAATTGTCCCATATTTCACCTTGTTATCGCTTTCTCTTTTCATAGTTATGTGTAATTAAGAGGAATTATAAATGTATGTTACTAAAGATAACCTAGGCTCTTTAATCTCTCTTTTATCTGGGCCTCTTCTTCTTCAGAATATACTTCATCTTCTTTTGGTTCATCTTTATGTTCATCTTCCATTTTATTTTAGATGTTGGTTTGTATATAAATATTTAGTAATAAGAATATTTAAAAAGGTGTTGAATATTTAGAATCATGAAGAAAGTGCTAGTTGCTAGACATTTTATTAATAATGAGGCTACTCTTGAAGAGTTTCAAAGTGGTGTTAAAAATATCCATGAGGCTATGAGCATTTCTAGCAATAGGGGATTTGGGTTTGATTTGGGGTTAAAATTAACTGTAGATACTACTAAGGTAGATGGTCAACTTCAGAATATGATTGGCAGAGAGTTAAATACTCTTGAACAAGTATGGATTACCTATGATCCCGTAGATAGGGGACCTGGGACTAGTTTTCAGCAAGTAATATTTAATCCTAGTTTTATGGTTGAACCACATATTGTAATTAATTCGGATTTGGACCAATATAGAATAGGTGATGAAGATAGTTTGGGAAGGTTGGATGAAATGGCTAATAGGATGGAAAGAGATGGTTTGTTATATGGGGTTGGTTCAAGAGATGTTCCAGTAAGATTGGCTGTTCATGATAGAAATAGTAGTTTAAGGATAATTCATGAGTTATTTCATTCTCAGTCTATTGGCAGTGATAAATTGAGAGTTAGTGAAACTAATGAACATGTTACTCCCGCTTATGGAATTATAGGTGAAAGTACTACCTGATTAAGTGTAGTAAACACAGGCCATCCTTATTATCCACAATTAGCATCTGACATGGCTCATTCAAATAGATTTGCGAATATGCGCGGATTTGCTACAGATTATTTTGTTTCGCTTAGAGCTGCTGAAATCACAGGAGGATTTCTTACAGGATATGTTAGCTCTAATCAGAATAAGTTTTATGGGGGGAAAGATGAAACTGATGAATTTCAAGGGGTTACTAAATTTATTTCTGAACAAACAGCAGCCCTAGGGAGGACTAGAGTTGCAGAGAATATAAGGCATGGATTAAGAGATAGAAGTGTGGAAAATATTGCTGAATTTTATGATAGGCCTGATGTAGAATATGTTAGAGACTTAATGGTTGAAGCTCTTGGATAATTATCTTCTAAATTTGATTCTCTTTATACCAATTAACAGTTGTTTCTAATGATTCATTGAAATCATATTTGGGAGCCCAACCAAGTAGATCATTTGCTTTCTTGTTTGATCCAAAAAATCTCATTGTTTCATCTTTTCTATATGGTTTTGTGAAACTTATTTTGGAAGTTGAATTTGTTAGTTCTTTAATTTTTAAGATGGTATCTTTAATTTTAGTTTCTTTGCCTGAGCAAATATTAATAGTTTCTCCAAATAATTCAACTTTTGGATTTTCTATTATAAGTTCTATTGCCCTTGTTAGATCTTTTATGTAAATGAAATCTTTAGTTTGTTCTCCAGGTGTTGTTTCAATAGGATTATTCTTTAAGCATTCAGTAATTAGATAAGGAATTAACATTGAAGCTGGTTGATTTTCACCGAAAATTAAAAATGGTTTTAAAGTTATAATAGGGAGGTTGTATGTTTTGTGGAAGTAAGTTGATAGATTACTGATTTGGGTTTTAGATAAAGAGTATGGAGAAGTGGGCATTGAATTTAGAGTTTCAATTAATGGAGATTTATGATTGCCATATTCCTCTGCCGTTCCAAAATTTATAATGCATTTTAAATTTTTTAAATTTATGGAGGCATTGTATAGATTTAGAGATATTTGTATATTTTTCATAGAGTCGTTTAATGATTCCTTGCCTTTATTTTTGTTGATTATAGATGCTAGATGGATTATTATGGATGGATTGATTTTTTTTATTAGTCTCTTTACATGATTTTCATTTGTAAGATCCAGCCTATGGAAATCTATTTTTCCTCTTAGGTCTTTAAGAGAAGTTTTGTCCAAGGATTTTTTTGATGTAGTAGAAATCTTATTATTATTATTATTTTTTAATAATTCTCTAATTAGATTTGAACCTATGAATCCATCTCCGCCAGTTACTAGGACCCTATTTTCTTTCATAGTATTCTATTTGTTTCAAGCATAATTGGTAAGGATCTTCATTAGACTTATACCATGAAGCTGTAAGTCCTATCGTCTCTTGAATGTTTAATTTTGGTTTCCACCTCAATTTAAAAATAGATTTAGAAATGTCTAAACTTAGTAGTTTAGCCTCATGGGGTGCACTCGATTTACTATTTGATATGTCTCTCATTACGCCCGAGCCCCATTCTCTTAAGAACTGATTTACGATTACGCCCACAGGCTGAATTAATTCAGATTTGGGTCCAAAATTCCATGCAGAATCAACTTGCCCTTCTTGAAGGAGCTTTTTCCCTAGAAGAATATATCCTTCAAGCGGTTCTAGAACATGTTGCCAAGGTCTTGTTGAAAGTGGACTTCTTATCTCTATATCTTGATTGTTTTTTAGAAATCTTATACAATCAGGAATTAATCTGTCTTTAGACCAATCTCCGCCCCCAATTACATTTCCGGCCCTTGCTGTGGCTACTAATTTATTTTGATCTTTGAAAAATGATTGCCTATAAGCATCTACTGCAATTTCTGCGCATGATTTACTACCACTATATGGATCTCTGCCCCCAAGTTCATCATCTTCTCTGTATCCCCATAACCATTCTTTATTTTTGTAAACTTTGTCTGTAGTGATTATTACAGCACCTTTTGTGTTGCTTTGCCTTATGCATTCTAGGATGTTCACTGTGCCCATTAAATTGCTTTCAAAGGTTTCTCTAGGCATTTCATAGGATGGCCTCACAAGTGCTTGTGCTGCTAAATGAAATACAATTTCTGGTTGGTGTTTCTCAAAGACTTCTTTTAATTTTTGAAAATCCCTAATATCTCCTCTTTCATCAGTTATCTTTTCAGATAAATTGCAATCATTAAACATTTTATCATTATCATAATTTTCTAGAGAATATCCAATTACATTGGCTCCAAGTTTTTTTAACCAAATTGTCAACCAAGTTCCCTTAAAACCTGTATGTCCAGTTATCAGGACCTTCTTTCCATTCCAAAAGTTATCTATTCCCAGATTTTCCATTTTGCATTTCCTTCCTCCCATAAGGTATTTAGCTCATCCATATCCATTAGATTATCCATGCCCCTCCAGAGAATGTTTCTAAAATTATCTATTCCCAGATTTTCCATTTTGCATTTCCTTCCTCCCATAAGGTATTTAGCTCATCCATATCCTTATGGGTATCCATGCCCCTCCAGAGAATGTTTCTAAAATTATCTATTCCCAGATTTTCCATTTTGCATTTCCTTCCTCCCATAAGGTATTTAGCTCATCCATATCCTTATGGGTATCCATGCACCTCCAAAAATCATTGTGCTTGTAAATTGCTAGGTGTCCTTCCCTTGATAGTCTTTCTAAGGGTTCTCTTTCTAAAGAGGTTTTATCTCCTTGTATATAATCAAAGATAGTTGGTTCAAAGATGAAGAATCCCCCATTAATGTATCCCTCACTCACCTGGGGCTTTTCTTCAAAACTTACTACCAGATTTTCTTTTACATTTAATTCTCCAAACCTTGAAGATGGCCTAACTCCAGTAACTGTTGCAAGTTTTCCATGAGATTCATGGAATTCCATTAATTTATCAATATCTATATTTGCTACCCCGTCTCCATAAGTCACCATAAATCTATTTTCTCCAATTACATCTCTTAATCTTTTTATTCTTCCACCAGTTAGAGTGTTTAATCCAGTGTCTACAATTGTTATGTTAAACATTTCTTGATTGTTGGATAATAAGTCTATCTTATTATCTTTTAGATTTATTGTGAAGTCATTATGCATTAGAATAAAATTCATAAAATATTGTTTTATTTCTTCAACCTTATATCCTCCAGCAATTACAAAATCTGTGTACCCATATTTAGCGTAGATTTTCATTATGTGCCAAATTATTGGCTTTCCGCCAATTTTTATTAGTGGCTTTGGCTTGAATTCAGTTTCTCCCTTAAGCCGAGTTCCAAATCCCCCTGCAAGGATTACAATTTTACAATTTTGTTCATTCATTTTAATATTTCTCCCTTATCATGAAAAAACTTCACACTATATCCTTCTAAAATTGGCCACATGCTAGGATAACCATAATTTGAATCATGAGTATGGATTAAATGTTTATTTCTTACAAAGAATTTGTTTAAATGAGATTCGTCAAGCCATATTGAAATAATTTTATTCCTAAAATCTTCCTCTATTCCATTATTAATTTGTTTGCACATTTCTATTATATGGTCTTTTTTCCCACCCCAAAAGCAAGCTTGCCTATAGATTGAAAGATCGTCATTTTCATTTAACGCCGCCTTTGATTGATGGTTAAGTTCAAATTGTCCAGGTATATTAAGAAAACAGGGATGCCTCATTGCAAATAATGGTTGTGTGTGGCAAAAAAATTCTTCTTCAGTTGTAATATCTCTTGCATACATGTCTGAATCTATATAGACAACATGGGAATATCCCCTAAGTTTATCTGCAATACTTGCAATGAACTTAAATTTAGATAGAGTCATTACTGCAGGACCTCCATATTTTACAGGAATTATTTTAATATTTTCTTTGTCTTTGAAATAATCATAATCAACTTGATCTGTAAATGCGAAAAAGTCTTTTTTGGTATCAGGTAAGAAGTTTTGATTAATTGTGGAATAGAATCTTGGAAAGAATTTTACATAATCTTGAGAGCCCATGAATATTATTGCAACTTTTTCACATTTTTGTTGTTGAAAAGTAGGATTTTTGTTTTTTAATGATTCCTTTAGTGCATTTTTTGACCTTAAGAATTTTAAATATCTAACAAATTTGTCTCCAAAAATATTTTCAATAAAGTACTTGAGAGGATGCCTTTTTTTAACTAACTCTATATTTAGGCTCCTTATCCCATCCATCTCCTGCCATTGAAAATTACCCTTTTTTTCAGTATTATTTTCCATAGGTAATATTGAGGAAATGAATTTAAAAAGATTGTTGGAGTGCGTTTCACGCACTCAGACCCCTAATTTTTACCCATATAAGTAAAAACTAGAATTGTGATAATGTGCCCAGTATAATTAAGCTTAAAAAACCCTAAGGCATGTACTAGAATAGGTATGATAAAATGAATTTAAAAAGACAGGTATATTTGATGTTGCCCAAACCGCTGCAGAAGAAAACTAAAGATTTTTACTATGGTAAGTGGATTGATAGCCTTTATAGATTGAAATATAAGAAACATTATGGATTGAATGATTTTTTTGATACAATTGCCCTAGAGACCACTACATATTGTAATCTGAGATGCTCTTTTTGTCCAAATAGTAATCATGAAAGAGGGTTGCAGAAAAATGAGAAGCATATGGATAAAGAGGTATTTATGAAGATAATTGATGAGCTTGCAGAGATAGAATATCGCGGCAAGGTTGCATTGTATTCTTATGGGGAACCCTGCACAGATAATAGATTGCCTGAATTGATACAGTATGCTAAGCAGAAACTTCCTAATTCATTTGTAGAGATAAATAGTAATGGTTTTTTGTTAACTGTTGAACTATATCAGACGTTAGTTAGAGCAGGAATAGATAAAATTTATGTGAGTCAGTATACTGATAAGATGCCCTCAAGTGTTGTTAAGGTCTATGAATTCTTAAAAGAGAATCCAGAATTTCCAGATAGAATTCAATATAGAATTTTTAATGCGGAAACTTATCCCTTACTTTCAAATAGAGGTGGAGAAATTGAGATGGAACAGTCTGTGAATTATGAAAGGCCCATATGTGGTTATCCTCACCATGCCCAGACAATAGATTGGGAAGGGAATTGGGTTTTATGTTGTAATGATTATCATAGTAGTATTAAGTTTGGAAACTTAGGTAAGGAAACTATAATGCAGGTATGGAATAAACCTTACTTTAAAAAAATAAGAGAAGATACAAATAATGGGATTTATGATTTGGAGATTTGTAAGGTATGTGTAGGTCATAAACCTATGAAAAAGAATCAGGATCTAGAAAATAATAGTTTGGTTACAATAAGATCTTCCTTACCTAATTCTGAATAATAGATTAAAAATAAAATTTTACAAGTTAACTCGGTTCGCTCCTAACTTAAGTAGTACCTGAATGATTTCTTAAAAATTATGTACTAAGATTTAGAGAGTAATAGTTTAGTTACTAACAAGTCTTCTTTACCTAATTCTCCAAGTAATAGTAATGCTGCTGAATAAACTATTATTCCAATTAAAATTGTTGCCATAGCTATTGGAAGAGTTATTACTTCGAAAAATCCTAAGAAGTATCTTAAGGAAATATACATAATTACACTAGCCAATAATGAAGTGACGAGTGAAGTGTAAGGGAGTTTATTCTTAAAATCTTTTCTGAAATGATTTAGAGCTATTAGGAAATATAATATCCAGCTTATTAAAGTGGCTATTGCCGCACCATTTATTGCCATTTCTGGAGAAATTTTTAGGAAGAATTTTATGAAAAAATAATTTAAGATTACATTGAATATACTTACAGTGAAAATTATCTTTGCAAATACTTCTGGTCTTTTATTACCAGAATATAACTGCAATAATATAGACAGGGAAACTATGGGTAGAATTGTGAAACCTAAAATTGATAGAGGTGCTGCTGCTTGAGCAAATGGTGCTCCAAAAAATAGTTTTATGAAATATTCTCCTAAAATTAAAATTCCAAATGAGGAAGGAATTGAAAGTAGAATTACAAATCTAAGCACCTTGTCAAAGACCTTTACAGTTTCTTCCTTACTAATCTTTGTAAAAATAGGTAGAAGGACCATATTTGGTGCTGCAAGGAGGGTAGTTATTCCAATAACCATTGAGAAAGCTGCCTTGTAAAATCCCACATATTCTACTAAACTTGCGCCTAAAAATATTCCAAGCATTATAGAATCTACATTCATGAAGAAAACACTTGATATACTTGAGATTGTTAGAAACTTAACAAATCTTAAAACATTCTTTTTATCAATATGATCTGGACGTCTTATGAACAATTCTGGGAAGTTCTTTTTAAAATATAATAAAATTATGATTAATGCTATTAGGTGTATTAATGCTAACCCTAAAAATATTCCTAGTATTTGATATTTCACAGCTACAAACCAAAAAATTACTGCAGCAAATATTATTTTTAATAATTGTACTAAAGTTTCTCTAAGGCTTATGAATTGTGCTTTTTCTATTGTGTAGAAAAGTTGATTGTGGAATACTTCAAATGATAAAACAAATATATAGAAAGACGCGGCCATTAATGGGATGAATAAATCAGGATTATCAAAAACATAATTTGAGATGGGATAAGCTAGTAAGATTAATAATATGAAAAAAGTTATAGATAACATTATCTTTATTTTCAATAAATATTTGTAATAGGCACCTATTCTTTTCTTATCATTATTAAGTGCTGCTGAAATGAACCTAACTGCTGAAGCATTTATACCTATATCTGCAAATATATAGAAAAATAATCCAATAGACATTGCTATAGAGAAAATACCATATCTTTCTGGCATTAACATTCTTGCAATGAAAATTGTAAAGAATAGGGCCCCAAATCGGCTAATTAGAGTTGCGGTAAATCCCCAAAATGAATTTTTTACAATTCGTTTGCCTAAGTTTTGTTCATTCATGTTAGATAGGGAGTTTAGGAGTTTAATAAATTAATTCCTATCATAAAATTTTAATTTTATGAGCAGAAGATTTTCTAAATCCCTACCCCTGCAATGTCCTTGATCTTGACCTCAAATCTCCTGTAACCACAACAACTCTTGCAAATAAAGAGGGATAGAAATTAGCTAAAGAATCTATTATGCTATCAAATATCTTTGAGAGAAACTTTTTGAAAGGAGATCCATGAACGCTTGAACGAGAATGCCACCTATATTCAATTTCTTTGACATCAATGTAAGTTGAAAAAAAGTTTACGATGTCCTTTACTCTAGGTGTTTGAATATGGCCTGCCCTTTCTACAACTGCAAAAGGGGGGAGTTGAACTGAAGTCTTTCTTCCAATTAAAAAATTAAATCTGCAATAGAAATTATATTCATTAGGCATAGATAGGAAAAATCTTGCATCAGGTTTTGCAATTCTTAGAATCTCTTTGATTACCCTATGGGGATATATGGTGTGTTCTAAGGTTTCTAAGCATAGAATTATATCAAACTTATTATCAGCTATTGGTATGGGTGGTTTGTTTAAGTCACAAGAGTAATCTTGATGCCCATCAAAATCTAAACCATGGTATTTTACATTATCAGGTAAGAATTTTTCTAAATATCTCTCTTTAGCTGCTCCGACATCTAATAGATTATAGGTCCTATCTTTAGGAAGACCCCAAATAGTTCTTAATGGCATTAATAATTGTTTTCCATCTGCACGTATCTTTGTTTCATCGAACATCTATAAGTCTGTTAATTGGATATTTTAAAGATTTATGTACTTATTATATTTTTATTGGTATCTGCTAATACTACTAGACAATAATTGGGATTGGTCCCTAAAAGTTGTGAGTTGTATTAATTAAATCCTAATGATGGACCATAGAAAATGTTAAAAGTAGCTAGTAGGTTAGATATTTATGGAAGGTCCAGTAAAAAAGTTGATAATCTCGCCACATGTTGATGATGAAGTACTAGCTTGCGGGGGGATTTTGGATGAGGATAGCTTTGTTTATTATTGCGGGATAGATGAAAGTAAGGTGGCACCAGATCCAGCCCATAGAATTCCAATGGAAGAAAGAGAGGTTGAATTGAGTAAAGTTTCTGAGTTTTTAGGATATAGATATGAGGTTAATAAAGAGAGCAAAGTTAATTTTTATCAGGATTCAGAAAATGAATTTAGAGATAAATTTGAGGAATTAATTAATAGATTAAAACCTGAAATGATATTTATTCCTATTCCTAGCTATAATCAAGATCATAAGGCAGTTTATAGGGCCCTACAAGTTGCACTCCGGCCTCATGATAAGAATTTTTTTGTTAAGAAAGTATTATTGTATGAACAACCTCATTCTATAATGTGGGAAGTTGGTGATTATAGGCCCAATTATTTTATTCCGATAAATATTGAAAGGAAAATAAAAGCCTATAAGATGCAGGAATCTCAGGTTAGGGCATTTAGATCTCCTGAGATAGTTCGCGCTATTGCTAAGCTTCGTGGTGGGCAGGCAAATTCAGAACATGCAGAGGGATTTTTTGTACAAAGGTGGGTGGAATGAAATTTGCTTATTTTGGATATAGATCTTGGGCAGAAAGTATTTTAAGGGAATTAGAGGAAAGTGAATTTGAAATTGACGCGTTTACAATTCCTGAAAATGAATATTCAAATAATAATTTTCGGGAGGAAGAGATGAAGGTATTTAATCCAAAAGAAATTTCTGAATTAGATCTAGATAAATATGATGCACTCTTATTTTATGGATGGTCATGGATAATTAAACAGTATATTGTAGATAGCAAGGTATGTGTTTGCTTGCATCCATCTCCCTTACCAAAATATAGAGGAGGGAGTCCTATACAGAACCAGATAATTAATGGTGAGGAGACAAGTGCTGTTAGTTTGTTTAAAATGGGGAAGGGTATTGATGATGGGCCCATTTACTATCAGGAAAATTTTTCTTTAGAAGGCAGTTTGAAAAATATATTTGGTAGGATTATTGAGGTAGGAAGTAAATTGACTGAAAAATTGTTAAAAGATTTTAAGGAAGGAACTGCAGATCTTAAGGAGCAGGATGAAAGTTTGTCTACGATTGTTAAAAGAAGAAAGCCGCATGAAAGTGAGCTCCCTATTGAAAAGTTGAAAGAAATGACTGGAAGGCAGATTTATAATTTAATAAGAAGTTTAGAAGATCCATATCCAAATGCATATCTTGTTGGAAAAGATGGTAAGAAAGTATTTTTGAAAGGAGCTGAATTGGAAAATAGTAGTGATGATTGATGGCAAGGAAATTGCTAGAAAGATATTAGATAGTGTAAAGTTGGAGGTTTCTGAAATGGAAAGAAAGCCAGGTCTTGCTATAATTTTAGTAGGAGAAAATCCTGCCTCTCAGGTTTATGGCAGGATAAAAGAGAAGAGATGTAATGAAGTAGGAATTAATTGTAATAAGATCTCATTAGATAAAGAGACTAGTGAGGATGAACTAATTGAAACGGTTAATAAGTTTAATTATGATAATCAGGTTGACGGGATTATTGTTCAGTTGCCACTTCCACCCCATATTGATAAAAGAAAAGTTTTGAATGCGATGGATCCTAAAAAAGATGTGGATGGATTGCACCCCTATAATTTGGGTAGTTTAGTTATTTCTGATCCAGACAAAACTGAATCAGTTTTCTCTGGCTGTTCAAAACCTAAAATAGATGGAGGTTTTGCCCATAATAAACTATTGCCGGCTACAGCAATGGGTGTGATTAAATTGTTAGAAAGTACTGGAGTTGAATTGAAAGGGATGCATGCTTGCGTTATAGGGCGAAGTGAACTAGTAGGAAAGCCAGTATCATTATTATTGCAACAAAAGAATTGTACAGTTACGATGTGTCATTCAGGTACCAAGGGGTTAGAAGACATTACTAGATTAGCAGATATAATAGTAGTTGCTGTAGGGCAGCCTGGGATGATTAAAAAAGAGATGGTAAAACCTGGAGCCATAGTTATAGATGTTGGAATAAGTAAAGTTGAAGATAAAATAGCAGGTGATGTGGATGAAAATGTAAGTGAAGTCGCGGGTTATTTGACACCTGTGCCAGGAGGGGTGGGGCCAATGACTGTTGCAGTTTTGCTTTTGAATGTGGTTAGGGCATACAAAAACTTATAAATTAAATTTAGGATTATTTTCTATGGATTATGTGTTGTTTGATGTGGGTGGCGTGGTTGTTAATGCAGATCATGAAAGGACGTTTAAGTTTCTTCAGGACTTGGAGGTGCCCAGAGATGCTTCTAAGAATTTTTATAATATAGAAGAATATTTGAGATTTGCCCAAGGATTTGTTCAGGGAATTGAATTTGGTGCTGCACTTAACTTTGTTATGGGAACCAATCTTGGTAATCCAGTGATTAGAAATGCTCATGATATGCATATTTATGAAGTTGCTGAGGGGATGCCTGATCAGTTAGAAAGAATACCCTATGATCAAAGGGGTTTTTTGACAGATACAAATCCCTGGCAAGATGAAAGAGTTGATGAATTGATTAGGCTAAGAGATTATACTAGTGTAGAAAGAATTTTCAGATCTCATGAAATGGGGATGACTAAGGCAGATGATGGATGCTTTGAGAAAGTATTAGGTCTGTTAGATGCGGATGGAGATAAAGTTTTACTAGTTGATGATAGTCCTGAGAAAATTCAAATGGCTCAAAAATATGGGTTAGAGACAATATTATTTACAAGTGTTGCTCAATTAGAATATAAATTGGGAGATTATGGTTTTTAATTATTCATCTTGGACTACTTCGTATCCAAAAGATTGAATTCCTTCTTTTGCTCTTTGTAACCAGTCATCACCCCTTAATCTCCCTCCCTGGTTAAGAATTGCTCCTAAGCTTGCTCTGATTAATGGGTATTCTGGATTGGCGTTACCTGCTTCAAATTTTCCTTCTGCAAGTTGATCTAAAACTTGATCCCGATTGAGGAATAATAATCCATCGTGTTCCCATCTATCTCTTGCTTTTTCATTGAAAGCTTCTGTTGCTTGTTGTTGATCATAGGGAAGATCTGCTTCAAATATTAATGAGGTGTTTGGAGAGTGACCATCATCTCTAATAATTGCTGTTAGGCTTAATGCATCTTTGTTAACATCAAGTCCTAGTTCTTGTATGGTTTGATCGTATGATGAAAGATAAACATCGGGTTCTCCACTATATTCTTCTGTTTCTGGCATTACCCCTCCTGCAGGAAGGCATAATGCTCCTGGAGCCTGGAATACCTTCTGGCCCCTTTTACCAATAATAAAATGACCCTCAGAGGTTGTTAGTAAGTTTTGTAATCCTAAAAGTTTTATTGATGGATGATTAAAAATTGTTTCATAAGTTATTGTTCTCCCCTTATCCCTTGCAGTACCTAGTAATTCTCTTGCTATATTGAAATCTGTATAGGTTCCACCAGAGAGAAATATTCTTCCGGTTGTTAGACTAAATGAATGAACAAAATATCTATCTTTATCAATAAAAACTCTGTTATTAGCTGATGCATCTTTTTCAAGATCTTTAATCATAGAAGTTCTAATGCTATCTGTGACTAAGGGACTTAGAGGGTCAGTTAACTTTGCTACCACAGATCCATAATGTTCCTCTGGAACTCTATCGATATATATTTTTTCTCGTTGTTCTGGCATGAAAATTAGACAATATTAGGATTTATAAATATTATTGTATTTTGTTTTTGATGGAATATGATGCGATTATAATTCTGCCAAATAATAATGAAGGTAATTTACCAAATGAGGTTGGTAAGATAATGTGTGAATTGGGTGTTGATTTGTATAAAAGAGGGCTTTCTGATAGGATAGTTACGCAAGGATTACATAGTAATAATCTTGAATTGTCTAGAAATCCTATTACATTAGCTCAGGCATTGAAAAATTATGCTGTTTCATTAGGAGTTCCTTTCAATAAGATTCTAAAGGAAGAACATTCAGTTGATACTGCCGGGCACCCTATCCTTTTAGCAAAATATTTTGCCATTCCTAGAAAGTGGAAGAAAATTTGTGTAGTGACCTCTGGATATCATATGGTTAGAGTTGCTTATGTTTTTGAGAGAGTATTCGGGAATAAGTTAAAAATAGATTTTATTAATGATAATTATCTATTAGAAGATAATAGGAAGGTTAAAGATCAGAGGGATAGAATTTCTGTTTTCGAGAAAACTTTTGAAGGAATTAAATCTGGAGATATTGAAGAATTCTATAAAAGATTGTATGAAAGGCATCCACTTTATAAAAATAGATAAATTATTTCACCCATCCCTTTAATTCGGGCATTTGCTCTTCTATAAATTCTATAATCTCTTTTTTATATTTTGGGTTTAAAGAGATGCCTAGGTAGTTAGGTTTCTTTTTTAGAATTAACCACCCCTTATTTTCTAATTCTTTTACTATTTGTTTAAGATTTTGAAATCTCTTATAATGTTCTAATCTATCATACTTTGCTCCCCAATTCTTTTTTGAGTAAGCTAGTTTAAACATTAGCTGCGCTTTTTCTTTTTCCATTACTTCCTTAAAGTAAATTATTATTTAAATGTTTCTTATTTTGATAGTTAAAGCATCATAAATAGAAGGTTTTATATAATGTCGTTTTTTCTATAGATTACGATAATATGGAAATTGAAAATAATAAATCTGCATTCTTAGAATATTTTGGAGATACGCCTAAGTTACGTTTTTTAGATTTTCTAATTGGAAATCATTTTTTTGATTTTAATATGACTGATATGGCTAAAGAGGCAGGAATAAGCTATAACTCTTTAAAAGAATTTTTTAACTATTTTTTAGAGAAAGAGATTGTTATTAAAACAAGAAGGGTTGGGAAGTCTGACATGTATAAATTTAATATGGATAATGACACCGCCCAACATTTTTTGAAATTTGCTTGGTTTTTGACAAAAAAAGATTTGGGTCCAGAGGAATCAGAGTCTAAAGTTATTGAACAAAATATTGTCTCAAATTAGATTGTTTATATTATTTAATTTCGAATAGGCCACTTTAGTTTGTTTTTATCTTTATCAAAGATAAAAACTTCTTCATGGAATAGGCCATCAAAGACTCCCATTGCTGCTACCCTGGCAGATTCTAAATGGCCGCTTTTTAGAAACTGGAAAATGGTTAATGGGAACTTTGTTGCAAAGAAAAATGGCAAGAAGAAAATATTTTTAAGACCTGCATTTTTTTTCATGAATAGTATGAATGCTCGATTTAGTAGATAGACTCTAAATGGATTTTCTTTTTGGGACATTCCTCCGCCCCTCTTGTGATACATTCTTGCAGAACCCACGATTATTATTTTATACCCTGCCTTTCTTAATCTTAAACACCAATCTACATCCTCATAATTTAGGAAATAAGTTTCGTCGTAAAGTCCAATTTCTTCAAAGGTGGATCTTCTTGCTAAATGAGATCCGCCGCCAGTCGCATCTCTTTCTATATTTTGAGATAGCTGCCCAAGATATTCTTGATCTTGGCCATAAACTTTAGTTTTACCTATCCACATATTCATATCGTAACCCGCCATTCTTAGAAGATTTGGTTCTTCAGTGTAAAAGTATAAACACCCAACCATCCCTATTTTTGGATTTGATTTTAAAACCTCTAACATTCTCTCTATAGTTTCAGGTTCAACTATTTCATCATCATCCAATCTTAGGATAAATTCTCCCTTGGACTCTTTAATGCAGTTGTTAATTGCTATAGGAGAACCTAGATTATGTTTATTTTCTTGAATAATTACCCCTGGATAAATCTTTTTTATTGTTCTGGCAGAACCATCTGTAGACCCATTATCTGCAATGATTATCTCAATCTTATCATGAGTGCTGGCATTTAGTGAATCTATGCATTTGATTAGATCTTCGATTCTGTTCATTGTAGGAAAGACCACACTAACCATGTCTTTTTCTACTTGTTTATTATTTATTTTAAATTGCATATTGCTTGTATAAATTTGGATATGAGTCCATCCATCCTTTTAGTTCATTAAGTTGTAAACGAATGTCTTCTGAGATTATATCTGGGAAGTTATTTGTTTTATCTGTTATTTCTGTAGTTTTTGGATTAATTACTATTTGTTTGTTGAAGGAACTTGCTATTAAATTTAATAGATCATACTTAGAACTTTTGTCTTTAGTTCTTATATCCTTTATTCCAGAAAGATCTTTATAGGATTTAATTATTTCATGGATTGTTTTTGCTAATTGAAGTGTTGTTATCCCATCCCATAGATGCCTAGTAAATCCGTTTGTTTCACCTTTCTCTTTCATGAACCAATGAAATAGTCCAGTTCCCTCCTTAAGTTCAGGGCCAATAATACTAGTTCGAATGGTTAGATGATCTGGATAATCTATTTCTCCTGCCCTTTTAGATCTTCCATAAGGATTTAGGTCAGAATAACAATCGCTACTTAGATGAATAACTTTTATTTTTAGAGGCGTTGAAAAATTTGCTAATTGATGGGGAAATAAAGAATTAATTTTTATTGCTTCTGAAGGATTATTTTTTGCATTTTTAACTAAAATTCCTATGCAATTTATGATATAATCTATTTTTTTTGACAATTCTTCTTTTAATATTGATTCCCTCCAGGATGAATCTGATAGATTAAATTCATTTCTAGTATACTCAATAATTTCCCAATTTGTATTTTCTTTTAAGAAATTAGAAATCATGTGGCCTGCCATCCCCTTAGCACCTAAGACTAGGATCTTCATTTTAAAGCCACTTCTTATTTTGAAATTTTAACTGTTCTGGATCTATATCTTCCAAGAATCCTTGAGTTAGGTCTTTTGACATCCATCCATCTCGCCCTAAGACATTCTTAAGTTTTTCTTTATCTAATTGAATGGTATTTGTTGAATTAAAATCTATAAAATCTACTTTTTTTCTTCCAGCATATTTTTCTTGAAGTCCATTAATTTTTATGTTTGGTAGTATTATAAAGAACCCTTCATCTTCTAAAGTTCTGTGGGAATCATATCTTGAAACTAATACCTCATGTATTTTCTCTCCAGGCCTTATTCCAATTTCTCTAATTTTTGTTTCAGAATTCCCTAATTCTTCAACCATTAAATTAGCTAGATCTAAAATTTTTGCTGCAGGCATTTTCATAACAAAAATTTCTCCGCCATGAGAATTGAGTATACTTTTGAAGACTAATTCTATTGCTTGTTTTAGGGTTAAGAAGAATCTGGTCATATCCCCATTAGTTAGGGTTACTTCATTATTCTTTCTTATTTGTTCCTTGAATAAGGGCACTACGCTTCCAGCACTTCCAATTACATTTCCTCCCCTTACACAAACAAATTGAGTATCTCCTGAATAGTTATTTGCGGCTATTACAAGCTTCTCAGCGCATTGTTTTGTTACACCATAGAGATTTAGTGGATCCACTGCCTTATCTGTTGAAACAAATATTACTTTTTTTACCTTATTTCTAATACTTGCATCTACGACATTTTGAGTCCCGTAGATGTTTGTTTGAACAACCTCCCATGGATTTGTTTCACATACTGGGACATGTTTAAGCGCTGCCATATGAAATACATAATCAACGCCCTCCATAACTAGATCTAGCCTAGATTTGTCTCTAACGTCTCCAATTATAAACTTTAGAACAGAGTTATTTGCAAATTTGTGTTGCATCTCAACTTGTTTTTGTTCTCCCCTACTATAAATTCTAACTTCTTGCGGATTATATTTTTCTAAGAGCTGTATAACTAGTTCATTCGCCCAAGAACCGGTTCCCCCTGTGATCAAGATCTTTTTATTATCAAACATGTACTAAAAATAAGAATTTTAGGAGTATAAAAAGATTTATTGGGTCTAAGAGAGGTTTTAATCTAGAACTGTTATCCTATCAGCTCTTTTGTTGCCTATTTGAGTGTCTGGATGGAAATATGTTTCGTTTGAAATCCTATCTACGCCTTTCATAAAACTAATCTCATTG
>Ga0209501_10000236_pt1 | contig 70665 bp, 68 predicted proteins | sample ArcticOcean_MG_C_4_FD_187434 | JGI IMG/M metagenome (GOLD analysis project Ga0209501, IMG submission 187434) | Marine microbial communities from western Arctic Ocean - ArcticOcean_MG_CB4_134 (SPAdes) (version 2) | ecosystem: Environmental > Aquatic > Marine > Oceanic | place: Arctic Ocean...
CAAACCCCAATGAAATCAACCATCAAATCCGAGTGAGCACCAAGTGAGCACCCACAAAAAAAGAGCTTCACCGAAGTGAAGCCCTTGAAAACAAAAGATGTTTTTTGTAGAAATATTAGCGCTTCGAGAACTGGAAGCTCCGACGAGCCTTGGCCTTACCATACTTCTTACGTTCAACCACCCGCGAGTCACGGGTCAGGAACCCGCCCTTCTTCAGCACCGGACGAAGGCCAGGCTCGTAATAGGTCAGTGCCTTGGAGATACCGTGGCGTACTGCCCCGGCTTGGCCTGAAAGACCGCCGCCTGTTACCGTGCAGACGACGTCGAACTGATCGGTTCGACTGGCGCTCTCGAACGGTTGGCCAATCAGCATCCGCAGCACCGGGCGGGCGAAATAAACTTCCACCTCCCGGCCATTCACCGTGATCCGACCAGATCCGGGCTTGATCCATACCCGGGCAATCGCATTTTTTCTTTTGCCCGTGGCGTAGGAACGGCCCTGGGCATCAATCTTTGGCTCGACCGATATAATGACTACTTGCTCTTCCTGAAGCACTCCGAGCGCTTCAAGACCCGCCGGCACTTCCGGGGTATCCTCGGTGGCCGTGACTTCCGTTTCGACGGACATGACTTACCTCTTGTTCTTCGGATTCATTGCGGCAATATCGAGGGACTCTGGCTGCTGCGCCTCATGCGGATGTTCTATTCCGCCATAAACCCTGAGATTACTCATCTGTTTGCGGCCAAGGGGGCCACGGGTGATCATCCGCTGAATTGCCTTCTCGATAACCCGCTCAGGGTGGGCACCATCAAGAATCTTGTCGGCGGTACGTGACTTGATGCCGCCCGGATGCCCGGTATGCCAATAGTAGGTTTTGGCCGTTCGCTTGTTGCCGGTCAGCCTGACTTTCTCGGCATTGACGATAACAATATTGTCGCCACAATCCATGTGCGGAGTAAAAGTCGGTTTGTGCTTGCCGCGCAAATATTTGGCGACAATTGATGCGAGGCGCCCAAGGACTAGGCCTTCTGCGTCAATCAACCACCACTTCTTTTCTATCTCGCTCGGTTTCGCCGAGTAGGTTCCCATTTATCCCACCTTTTTTGACCGCAATCAGACGTGCCGGTCTGACCTGTATCGTTTCTGCGAACGGGTTAGACATCAACTGGAATTCCTGGTCAAGGGCAAAAACGGGCTTGAAAACAGTAATTTGCAGAAGAGGTATTATAGTACCATCCGGTAATGTTTGGATTAACAACTAAAAGAAGCTGCCATTTCACCGCCTGGAGACCGGTCCCGTTATTTAACCGCCTCATGGATCGGCTGCAATCGCAACGAGATACTGAACCGCCCACCGCCGTTCAGCCTGTGCATCTCCCCGTCATTGATCGCGTTGATCGGGTGCGAAACTGGCTCGAAACAGAAGAACGACTGGGCTTGTGGGCTAAAAATAATGACATGGTCGAGCGGTGCGGCCGCGCTAATCTCCAAGGCGAGCCCGTCCGCCGGCCATGCAATCCTGGCCCGACCATCCCACCCGCCGAAGCCGGTAACAAGACCACTGGGCAGTGATCGACCGCCGGAGAAATCCAATTCGGCCGGCAAGGTTTGGGGACCGTTGGGGATGCTGTCTTTCATCGGCGGCCAAATCGTGTCGAATTGCGACGTCACCCTGACCCCAGCGCGGATCGGAAAGAACGGATGCATTCCCAGGCCGACCGGCATCGCCGCCGCCCCCGGATTATCGACGCTCAACTCCACGACCAAGCCACCATCACGCAACGTGAACCGTTGGTTGGCTGAATAAGTCGCCGGCCAGTCTGCGCCATCGTGGCGATAGCGCAATTCCGTCGATGATTTCAGCCGCCTCGACACCTGCCAGACAACACGGCAGCCATGACCATGAATCGCATGCGGCTTGCCAGTCTCGGTGGCTTGTAGCCGGTGTTCGACGCCGTCAAAAGTGAAGCGGGCGTCCTTGATCCGGTTTGAGAACGGTACCAAGGGGAACATCCCGGCCTTGTGCGGCGCTGTAACATCCCTAACCGCTTGCCCACCGATTGGCGGAAGCGGGACAATCCAGTCAATCCGGCCGCGCGGCGTCCGGCTCCAAAAAGCCGTCAAACGACCGCCATAGGCCGGGTCTATCTCGGCCCTGAGGTCGCCATGCTCCATGATAAAGCGCGCTTCGCTCACCGGCCCAGCCTTAGCGCGGCGGGATCGAATAAGTGACGGTTACGTGGCAGACGGCCTCACCCGGCGCATCATCCGAGGCGATGGTCACCTCGCCATAAGCCAAACGCTGACCGCATTTGATCAACCGCCCCTTGGCAATCAAATCAACCGGGCCCGGGAAGCGGAGAAAATTTGCGTTGAGGTTAGTGGTCACCGCCATTTTGACGACCCCGATCCGAGAGAGCACGCATGCATACATCACCAGATCCGCCAGCCCCATCATCGTCGGCCCGCTTACCGTGTCGCCCGGACGTAACGAGTCGACGTGAAACGGTAGCCTAGCCCGCACCAAGCCATCCTCGATCTCCTCGAAGACAACGCCCGTCTGGCCAACGCCGGGAACATCTTCGCGGGCGATCCGGTTCATTGCCGAAATAGTCAATTTGGTCATCGCCGCTGTGCCCCTCTTTTCATTTGCACCCACCCCCCTATATGTGGTGCGCGCTACGCTCTACATAGCCCAGAAACGCAGGGACGCAAGACCATGGCAAGCAAGCTTTTCTCACCGATCACGTTGCGCGGGTTAACTTTACCAGACCGGATCGTCGTCGCGCCAATGTGCCAATACGCCTCCCAGGATGGCAGCGCCACCGACTGGCATCTTATGAATCTAGGTCAATACGTCATGGGTGCCGGTGGTTTGGTGATGACTGAGGCGACTCATGTCTCACCCGAAGGCAGAATCACGCCGCGCTGTCTCGGCCTGTATTCCGACGACAACGAGGCATCCCTCAAGCGCGTGGTCGATTTCTGCAGGCAATGGGGAACCTCACATATGGCGATTCAGATCGCCCACGCTGGAAGGAAGGCCTCTAACCGCCCGCCGCTGAATGGCGGCGGCGCCCTGCCGGCGGATGAAGGCGCCTGGGAGACGGTTGGGCCCTCAGCCACTGGTTTCGGCCGTTGGCCAGCGCCGCGAGCGCTGGACGATATCGGTCTGGCCCGGATCAAGCAGGAATTCGTCGACGCCACTATCCGCGCCGATCGGATTGGTTTCGATCTTGCCGAGATGCATGGCGGGCACGGCTATTTGCTGCATCAATTCGTCTCGCCAATCAGCAATCAGCGCAATGACGGCTATGGAGGCCAGCTGGAGAACCGCATGCGCTTTCCGCGTGAGGTGTTCGAGGCATGCCGCGCGGTTTGGCCGGAGAACAAGCCCATGGGCATTCGGTTTTCCGCCAGCGATTGGGTCGAAGGCGGCTTTAACCTGGAAGAATCGGTAATCTATGCGCGCGCGCTTAAAGAACTGGGTTGCGATTTCGTCGACGTGACCTCCGGAGGCCTCGACCCGCGCCAGAAGATCGATTTACGGCCTGGTTATCAGGTGTATATGGCCGAGAAAATTCGCAACGAGGCCAACATCCCGGTGATTGCCGTTGGTCTGATCGTCGAGCCGGAACATGCTGAGGAAATCATCGCCTCTGGCAAAGCCGACATGGTGGCGCTAGCCCGCGGCATGATGGACAACCCGCGTTGGGCCTGGCACGCGGCCCAGGCTCTGGGCGTAGAGATCAAATATCCGGATCAATACGCCCGCTGCGCGCCCAACGTCTGGCCCGGCGCATCGCAGAAAAAACTGGCACTGGCGGCCGAATAACAGCGCAACCAAGTAAAGAAGGCCATCCCGCAAGCGGCGATCACGACGGCGACGATTCAGATCCTGCCAACACCGCGTCTCTGGCAACCGTCGACTAAATGGGTCCCTTAAATTCACAGTTTAAGTGCGACACTAGTTTAGACTGGCTTTGCGATGGGAACATATTATGCGCAGCCCCGAGCTTGTGAGCGATTAGCCGGTTGCTTCAGCGCGGGCCGAGCACGATCTCACATGAGTTGAAGCGTATCCGCCGGTCTACCCGGGTCTGACGTGGAGGTTATGATTCGGCCCACGCGCAACGGCTTGGCAAGCGCATTCAGCGTCGAGCATTGGGTCACACTGGCGCTGGAGCCGGCGCTTTGGGTGGTTGTCCGGGATCAACTTGCGATGGGAAGATCGCCGGAACAAATCGGCGACCAGATGACGCTGGAGCAAGGTGATCAGTCACGAGGCCATCTATCGCTTTACTAGCATCGAGAGACTCAGAAGATCTGGTTGCATCGTCTGCTACGGCGTGCCAGGTCGCGACGCGGCAGGTTCGCCAAGCGTGGCAGGAGCCCGGCGAGCTTCATGAAGCACCGAAGATCCTTGATCGACCGCCGGGCGGCCGCGGCGGACCAGTTTCGACGGACTCGAAGACGGTGAAATTGAATAAATCAATCGAACCTATAATCAAACACCCCGTAAACACCTCGGCTCCCCCCTAACAAGGTGTTTACCGAGATCCTTAACCGTGTTGCACTTGAAATGGCTCCCACGCGGCCGGTAAAATCTCATCCGTCGTCCGGGCTCCATGCCTGAGCACGTTCACCGTGACGGGTGGGCGAGGTATAGGAGAAATATGTCGTCATTTTTCGCGATTATCACCATCCGCACCACCGAACGACCTTGGCCCCCTGCCCTGAGGCCTGCCCTAGCGGAGGCGGGGCCGCCACGGCGACGGCAGCGATTTCCCCGGACAGCAGGCGCCGAAGCCGGGGTGGCGGCTGAAACGACACGCTACCTCCCGGTTGCCCGGAGCCGTTCAACGAACCGGTCACGGGCCGCTGGCAAGGGCTCACCCTGGGCCCCAAAAACATGGCGTTCGAGGAAAAACCCGGTCAGGGCGATGCCAGCCTCTAGGTCCTCCTGCTCGCCGCCACCGCGCCCAACCAGAAAGCCCGGCAGGGTTAGCAGCTTTTCCCGATACGGCGCGCCGGCTGAGAGCGAGACTGCCCGGCCGGATCGCGGGCTTACATAGGCAAGCTCGTCATTGTTGCCGGTCACCGCGCATTGGCTGAGATCCAGACCGAAGCCGAGTTCCGCCAGCAGCCCGATCTCCCAACCCACATAGGCGGCGATCCAGGCCTCTCCCAGCGCTGCCGTCTCCATTGCCCCAATTAACGCCAACAGGCCCTCATAGATCTCGGGGTGCGACTCACGCTCCGGCACTGAGCGCTCGGCGACCGCCGAGGCGGCAGCCAGACCGGCCAGTTTCAGCGCGTCATCGAACAGTTCCGAGGCATGGCTCTCTTTCAGTTCTATACGGAATGAGCCGAGATGTTCGAACAGCCGCGCCGACCAGGTCGCCTCGACCCGGTTGCCTGGCTGCAACACACCCCGCAAGCGAGCCGAGGTGGCGCTGCGCACCAAGCCGGCATGGCGTCCATGTTCACGGGTTAGCAGCACCACGATTGCGGCGGATTCCCCGTGCAGACGGGAGGCCAGAACGACACCTTCATCGGTCCATTCCATGGCTTGGCCATCCGTCCATTATTTGAATCAACTTAGGCATTCGGGTCCAGGCCCCAGACTGCATAGCGATCCGGGTCATCCATCCAATTCTCACGCACTTTGACGAACAGGAAAAGGTGCACCGGGCGATCGAGAAGCCGCTGCAACTCGACCCGTGACGCACTGCCGATCGCCTTGATCATCGTCCCACCCTTACCCAGCGCGATCTTCTTATGGCCGGGGCGTTGTACATAGACCACCTGATTGATCACCACTGCCCCGTCCTCGCGCTCGGTCCATTGCTCGGTCTCGACCGTTGCCGCATAGGGCAGTTCCTGATGCAGCCGCAGCAGCACCTGCTCACGCGTGACCTCCGCTGCCAGCAGACGCTCCGGCATGTCGGTGATCTCATCCTCGGGATAAAGCCACGGTCCCTCGGCCATGCGCCGGGCGAGATAGGCCAACAGATCGTCGCAGCCCGCGCCTTTCTCGGCGGATATCATAAAGGTTTCCTCGAAGACGTCCTCGGCGGCGAACGCAGCGGTGAGTGGCAGGAGTTCCTCATGGCGCACCAGATCGGTCTTGTTCAGCGCCAGGACGGCCCGCGTGCCGCTTTTCTTAAGCCCGGCGATAATCCGCTGTGTATCGCTATCGATCTTGCGTTTCGAGACATCGTAAATCAGCACCACGACATCGGCGTCGCCGGCGCCCTGCCAAGCGGCATCGACCATGGCCCGGTCCAATCGCCGCTTCGGTTCGAAAATACCGGGAGTGTCGACGAAGATAACCTGGGTTTGTCCGGTGATGCAGACCCCACGAATGCGGGTCCGAGTGGTCTGTACCTTGTGGGTGACAATCGAAACCTTGAAGCCGACGAAGCGGTTGAGCAATGTCGACTTACCGGCGTTCGGGGCACCGATTAGGGCCACGAAACCAGATCGTGTCGGTTCATCCTTAGGAGAAGGTGTTTCCGTCATTGTTTTCTACCTTGAGGCCGTATCGGCCAAATTTACCAAATCGGCCAGGAGTAGGGTCGCGGCCGCCTGCTCGGCCAGGCGCTTCGAGCGGCCCGTGCCGTTGCGCAGCGGATAGTTACCAACCAGGACGCTGATGGTGAACTCTGGTGCATGCGCCGGCCCATCCTGGGCAACCATTGTATAGCAAGGCAGCGGGTACTGTCGCCCCTGCGCCCATTCCTGCAACGTCGTTTTGGCGTCCCGGGGTGGTTCTAAATCTGCTTCGACCAAGGGATTCCAATGTTTCAGAATAAACCCGCGCGCGGCTTCCAGGCCACCGTCAAGATACAATGCCGCCAGCAGTGCTTCCATGACATCCGACAGGATGCTTTCACTGTCCCGGGCCCCGGCCTCCTCCTCACCACGGGAGATGAGCAGGAACTGACCAATGCCTAGACGTCGGGCAACCTCGGCCAATGTTTCACCACGTACGAGCTGGACATGACGCCGGGCGATCTCGCCCTCGCGCTCCTGCGGGAAGCGCTCAAGCAAACGCTCGGCGATCACCAATCCCAGCACCCGATCACCGAGAAATTCCAGGCGTTCATAAGCATTCGCGGTGATCTGCTCGGCACTTGCATGGGTGACCGCGCAGCGCAGAATTTCGGGGTCAGAGAATTCGTAGGCCAGGACCCCCTCAAGCCCATCCGCGACGGTCGGCGCCGCCGTCATCGAATGGGTTGCAGCAAACGGCCAAACCGTATCGCCTTCGGCCAGTTCCACACTTCCCATTTGGACCACTGGTCGTCCCACGCCCAAAATAAAATCTCGGCACGGCCGACGAGGTTTTGCCGTGGCACCATGCCGACACTGGGATCGCGGCTATCCACTGAATTGTCGCGGTTGTCGCCCATCATAAAATAAAAGCCCGCCGGCACCTCATAGACCCGAGTATTATCGGCACCGCCGACATCGCCCCGCGCCTCAAGAATTTGATGCTCGACACCGTTCGGTAACGTTTCAGTGTACTGGAGGATGCCGCGTTGGCGGCCAAAGGAGTCAAACACTGGGAAATCATCAACCGGACGACGGATTACTGCTTTACCATTGATGTGCAAAACCCCGCCCCGTACCTGAATTTTATCACCGGGAAGACCAATCAACCGCTTGATGAAATCGGTGCTGGTATCAGTTGGCTTCTTGAAGACGATAACATCGCCGCGCTCCGGTTCGCGGAACATAACCCGGTCGGGGATCAGCGGCGGTGAGAACGGCAATGAGTACCGGCTGTAGCCATAGGACATCTTGGAAACGAACAGATAATCGCCGACCAACAGCGTCGGGACCATCGATCCTGATGGGATGTTGAAGGGCTCGTAGGCGAAGGTTCTGATGCCGATCGCTATGAGGACCGCGAAGACCACCGTTCTTACGAGTTCCCTGATTCCACCGGGCTTGCTGGCTGTCAATATTTGCATTCTAAGGTTTCGGTTAAAGAGTTAAATTATGCGGCACTGCCCCTCCCTAGCCCTCGAACCGACTGGTATCGCAGCGTCTGATCTATGACGGAAAATCCCGCTTGCGGCAAGCGCCGCGGTGGTTTCCCTCACCCCTCGGCCCGGCGTAACGCACTCAGGCCCGTCGGTTCGGCAGATATCACCACAAAGGCCTGGGCCAACGGCCGCTCATCCGACAAGCTTAGGTCAACCCGCGCCGTCATGCCCGCCGGGGTCAACCAGGCCAGTTGCTGGGCCGCGACCCCGGTCAAACTCAGTATCGGCTTACCCGATGGGGCGTTGCTTATCTTCAGCTCCCGCCAGGCAACGCCAGTACGGTTGCCTTCGCCCAAGGCCTTCCAGACCGCCTCCTTGGCGGCAAAGCGCTTGGCGTAGATCGCCGCCCGTGTCGCTTTACCCTCAGCGCGTTCCCGCTCTTCGGCGGTAAACACCCGGTTGATAAAGCGATCGCCGAACCGCTCCAACACTCGCTCAATCCGGTTGATGTCGACGATATCATTGCCAATACCGATGATCATTGCCACCGCCCCTCAGGCATTAGCTTTGCAGCCGCTGCAGCGCGGGCGTTGTCCATCAGCGCCCGCATCTGCTTGATGCTGTTTCCCAACCCGCCGAAGATTGCCTCGCCGATTAGGAAATGACCGATATTCAACTCGGCGACGGTCGCGATCGCGGCCACAGGGCCAACCGTATCGAAGTTAAGACCGTGGCCGACATGGCATTCCAGCCCGATGCTCTCAGCGATCCGCGCTGCTTCGACGATCCGAGCAAGCTCGCGGGGGCGCCGGTCGTCCTCGGCTTCGCAATAGGCTCCGGCGTGAATTTCCACCACCGGGGCACCTAAACTGCCCGCAGCTTCCAGTTGCCGCTGATCAGCCTCGATAAATAGCGAGACCCGGCAGCCGGCGGCGCCGAGCTCCTGGCAATAACTCTTCAATCGATTGTGCTGGCCGGCCGCATCAAGCCCGCCTTCGGTGGTCACTTCCTCGCGCTTTTCCGGAACGATGCAGACCGCATGCGGTTTATAGCGCAGTGCGATTTCCAACATCTCCTCGGTCGCCGCCATCTCAAAATTAAGTGGCAGATCGATTTCACGGGTCAGACGCTCGATGTCATTGTCAGAAATGTGCCGTCGGTCCTCGCGTAAATGTGCGGTGATGCCATCGGCGCCAGATTTAGCCGCCATCCGCGCGGCGCGCACCGGATCCGGGTGCTTGCCACCGCGCGCATTGCGGATCGTGGCTACATGGTCAATGTTCACACCCAATCGTAAGTACGTCATGCCAGCCTCTCTCGGTTCAATCCTGTCTGGTTCACTCTGTCTTGCTATCCCCGGGCGCGTTCTACCGAGGTGATCAATGGCGTCGCACGCAGAGCGGCGATGATATTCGTCAGATGCCGGACGTTACCAACTTCAATATCGACCTGCATCTCGAAGAAATCGACTGATCGATTGTTGATCTTTAAATTGACGATATTGCCAGCGTTCTTACCTATGATCGTTGACAGGCCGCCAAGGCTACCGGGCTCGTTCAACAGGATAACGCCGAGCCGGGCAATATGTTTTGGTCCGACTTCATCCATGTCCCAGGAAACATCGAGCCAAAGCTCTGGCATTGACTGAAACCCCTCCAGGGTCTCGCAATCGGTGGTATGGACGGTAACGCCCTTGCCGGTGGTGACAATACCAACCACCCGTTCTCCGGGGAGCGGGTGGCAGCACCGGGCATAATGTACCGCCATTCCCGGGATCAACCCTTTGAGCGGCAACGTCGCGGCGCCCGACGGCTTGTTTCTTCGCCCGCTGTTGATCGGCACGATGTTATCGCCGTCGATGCTGGATCGGCGATCCGGGAGGGCCGCATACAGCACTTCCTTGGTTGAGATCAGCCCCTCACCAACCGCCGCCAGAAGGTCTTCAGCATGGTCGTATCCAAGCGGCTTCAGCGCCTGCCTTACCAGCTTCTCGGAATACCGAACGCCTTCTTGATGCAGGGTTTTCTGCAAGATTGCCTTTCCAAGGTTAAAGAATTGCTGGTGCTTCTTTTGGCGAACGAAACGGCGGATCGCCGCCTTGGCCTTGCCAGTGACAACGAATTGCTCCCAGTCGGGGAGCGGGTTCGAATTTTTCGACGTTGTGATTTCGACCTGATCGCCATTGCTCAGCTCGGTGGTAAGTGGCTGGAGCCGACCATTGATCTTGGCGCCGACGCAGGTATTCCCGACCTCAGAATGAACCGCATAGGCGAAATCAACCGGACAGGCCCCGCGCGGCAGGGAAATCAGATCCCCCTTGGGCGAGAAGCAGAAAACCAGATCCTGGTACATCTCAAGCTTGGTGTGTTCAAGAAACTCCTCCGGACCGGATGCCTGTTCAATAATCTCCAGCAACTCACGGAGCCAGCGATATTGACGCCCTTCGCGAACCCCGGTCTCACCCTGCTTATAGACCCAATGCGCGGCCACCCCGAGTTCGGCGATCTCGTGCATTTCGCGGGTGCGGATCTGAATTTCAATCCGCTGGCGCTTTGGCCCGATTACTCCGGTGTGGAGCGAGCGATAACCGTTCGGCTTCGCCGTGCTAATGAAATCCTTAAACCGCCCCGGTAGCACCGGATAGGCGCTGTGAATAATGCCTAACGCGGTATAACATCCCGGTTCCGTCGAGACGATCACGCGAAAGGCCACGATATCAGAAAGTTGTTCAAGTGTAACGTTCTTCCGCTGCATCTTCAACCAAACTGAGAATGGCGATTTCCGCCGACCGGAAATCTGCGCTTCCAGGCCGGCCTTGCCGCAGGTTTCGATCAGCTCGGCGGCGATAACCTCGATGATGTCGCCGCCTTCCTCGGTCAAATAGTCTAGCCGGGAGGTGATGGAGGCATAAGCGTCGCCATTGAGTTCCTGGAAGGCCAGGTCCTCCAATTCGTCACGAATGTCCTGAACGCCAATCCGCTCCGCCAGAGGGGCGTAGATATCCATGGTCTCGGCAGCGATCCGCTTGCGTTTCTCGTCGCTTTTGATGAACGTCAAGGTACGCATGTTGTGCAGCCGGTCGGCCAGCTTAACCAAAAGCACACGGATGTCTTCGGACATCGCGATCACCAGCTTGCGGAAATTTTCGGCCTGTTTGGTTCGGTCCGATTGCAATTCAATACGGTTGAGTTTGGTCACCCCATCAACCAGGCGGCCGACCTCCTCGCCAAACAGCGAACGGATCTCGTCAACGGTCGCAGACGTATCCTCTACCGTGTCATGCAACAGAGCGGTGATGATAGTTTTGTGGTCGAGCCGCATATCGGTCAATATGCCGGCGACTTCAAGGGGATGGGAGAAATACGAATCACCGGAGGCTCTGGTCTGCGAGCCATGGGCTTTCATCGCGTAGACATAGGCACGGTTGACCGCATCTTCGTCCGTCATCGGATCATAGGCTCGAACACGCTCGAGCAGTTCATATTGGCGGATCATTGCCGAGCCCGCCGAAGAACTCGGCCCGTGACCCGGGCATTCCGAAAAAAGCGGCTTTCGCCGAGCGCTAACGCCGTTAAATTATTGCTCGGCCGCGAGTTCTGTCGCGTCAGCGTCCTTGGATCCTCCGTCATCAGAGTCCGTGCCCGTCTGGATTTGCATTCCCATGCGCTCGGCTGTCTCGTCGTCATAAGTAGCCGCAGGGTCGGTTGAGTCGCCGAGGCTAGCCGCTTCGTCGGCCATCGACAGTCCTTCGCCCAACAGCACTTCGATATCATCATCCTCAGGCTCATCGATCTCCACATGGCGCTGCAATCCGCGCACCAGAGATTCCTGCATTTCCTCGATGTCGATGGTCAATTCCGCGATCTCGCGCAGGGCTACGACGGGATTCTTGTCATTATCGCGCTCCAGTGTGATTTCCTCGCCAGCGGACACGTCGCGCGAACGCTGCGACGCGACCAACACCAGATCGAATCGGTTGGGTATCCTCATTACGCAATCTTCAACGGTAACCCGGGCCATAGGGCACAATCCTAACTACTAACACTCTGAAGTTCAGCTCTTTATACGTTGGATTGTGCGGTGCGACAAGACACAAGGTTGACCCTCGCCCCGTCAAACCCGTCTATCAGTCGCCAGAGTGACAGATAGTCTAATGCGGGCTGCAGTGCCAGTTTATTCCGGCAAACGCCTAATCTCCTGGCCATCCGGCAATGCATCGATCAACACACCCAGGGATACATCGTCCCGCGGATGCCGCCACGCGGGGTGAAGGTCCCGCAGGGGCAGCAGCACGAAGGCCCGAAGGCGCATCCGGGGATGCGGAAGGGTGGGCCACTCACCCTGGGCGCTCACCCTGCCCTGGTGGTCAAGAAGATCGAGATCCAGGCTTCGGGCCGAGTTGGTAGCCCCGCGCGTGCGTCCGAACCGCGCCTCGACCGCGTGCAGCACCGTCAGCAAGGCATCCGGTGCAAGATCGCTATCGGCTCTGAGCACGGCGTTCACATACCAAGGTTGGTCCGATCTGGGAACCGGTTCGCTTTCGTACCAAGGGGAGCGTGCTTCAATTCGGATGCCCACTCCCGGCAACGCTAACAGCGCCGCTTCACAAGTCACAAGCGGATTCGGTTGCCCCGGACCGGCGAGGTTCGCTCCAACTCCAAGGAAAATCATCCTATTACTCCAGCTAAATAAAGGTCACACTTTTTTTTCAACAGACGGCCCACGACTTTTCCAAACCAACCGTGTATATTCCGGCGACTTCATCCGCGACACGCTCCATTGTTGGGAATAAGGGCGATCGAGGCGAAGTTAACCTTTAACGGACAATATTCTTTATTCATGCCCCGTTCGAGACGGGATGAGAGGAAATCTTAATGCATTTCTATCCGCAGGAACGAATTGCACTTTTCATAGATGGCGCCAACCTTTATGCGGCGGCACGCGCGCTCGGGTTCGATATCGATTACAAGCGCCTACTTGAGGTGTTCGCGAAGAACGGTCGTCTGGTTCGCGCTTTTTACTATACGGCTTTGATCGAAGACCAGGAATACAGCCCGATTCGCCCTCTGGTCGATTGGCTGGACTATAACGGTTATTCCATGGTTACCAAACCGACCAAAGAGTACACCGACGCGTCTGGCCGTCGAAAAATCAAAGGCAACATGGATATCGAGCTTGCCATCGATATGCTCGAGATGGCCGATCGTCTTGATCACATCGTTCTGTTCTCCGGCGATGGTGATTTTCGCAAACTGGTCGACGCAGTGCAACGTCGGGGCGTGCGGGTAACCGTGGTCTCCACCGTACGCTCGCACCCGCCGATGGTCGCCGATGAATTGCGCCGTCAAGCTGATGTATTTCTGGAACTGCAAGATCTCTCGGGAGAGATCGCTCGAGCGCACGGCGACCGACCTCCACGGCCGTCGCAAGCCGCTTCCGCTATTCGCGACAACGCGCCGCCGCCGCCATCGAAGGCAGAGCACGAAGATGCCGACGACGACGACGACGACGACGATTACGACGACGACGAGTACGAGTACGAGGATGGCGACGAGGATGAGGGTGAGCCCGAAGTCACGCCGCGGGGTAGCAATTTTTGAGAAAAATGGCCGCTTCGTCCGTGACGCGAGCGTTACGGCAGACGCCGAAGCAACCTAGGGCGGCGTGTCCGCTTTGCCCTCGACTTGCTGAATTTCGAGCCCGCAATCGTGCAAGCTTTCCAGATTGGCACAACGCGCCGGTTGCGTCGTTTGGCGATATTAACAGCCGGTTGTTGATTGTCGGCCTGGCGCCGGGTCTGCGCGGCGCGAACCGCACGGCACGCCCGTTTACCGGCGATTGGGCCGGCGATCTGCTGTATCAAACCTTGGATAAATTCGCCTTGAGCCAAGGTGTATATGGATCATGCATCGATGATGGGTTGCGCTTGCTGGATTGCCGGATAACCAACGCGGTTCGCTGCGTACCGCCGGAAAACAAACCCATCGGCGCCGAAATCCGGGCCTGCGCCACATTCCTTCAGGCTGAGATCAATGCCATGGAAAATCTCGAGGTGATCCTCGCTCTGGGCGGCCTCGCCCATGGCGCAATTCTGAGTGTTCTAGGGGCGAAAAAATCCGTCTTTAAATTTGCCCACCAGGCGCAGCACGCGCTGGGAGACCATCCGCTCCTAGTCAATTCCTATCATTGCTCACGCTACAACACGAACACCGGGCGGTTGACCGAGGCGATGTTCGAGGACGTCTTTCGCGACATTCGCCGACTTTTGGATTACCCTTGAATATAGCGCTGTACACCGTAAATAAAAAAACTGTTCAGCTTTTTTCCCGCATCAAACGGGCCTTTTCACGCTGCCAATCTCGACGTTTAGAAGTCTCGCGCTTGTCCATTTGGCGTTTTCCGCGCGCCACGCCAAGCTGCACCTTGGCGATGCCCCGGTCATTGAAATAAACCGTCAGCGGAACAATTGTACAGCCCTCACGCCGCACTAGCCCAAGCAGGCGGTCGCGCTCCTTGCGATGAACCAAAAGCTGTCGCGGCCGGCGGGGCTCGTGGTTGAAGCGATTGGCCGCTGAGTATTCCGGAATATGGGCATTAAACAATGTCAGCGTGCCGGAGGAATCGCCCGCGTAAGCCTCGCCAATACTGGCCTTGCCCTCACGCAGACTCTTCACCTCCGTGCCAACCAGCATGATCCCGGCTTCCAGGGTCTCATCGATGAAATAGTCGTACCGGGCACGCCGATTTTGAGCGATTGGGCGCGGGTCAACACCGGCCTTCATGGCCGCCTCCAACCTTTAAGTAAAATTTTTGCCTGGACCGATCAGTTCAGTAAGCCAGCATGTCGCATGGCCTTCTCGACACGTTGCTTAGTTGATTTCGCGATCTCACAAATAGGCAAGCGAGTATCCGCCGCGCAAAGTCCCAACAAGCTAGCCGCATATTTAATCGGCCCCGGGCTGGTCTCGCAGAACAAAGCGTCATGCAGCGGTAACAACCGGTCGTTGATCGAGCGAACCGTATTCAGGTCCCCGGCGGCCCAGGCTTTATGCAGCTCGGCCAGTGGCGCCGGCGCGACATTGCAGGTCACCGAGATGCAGCCGTGCCCGCCCTGTGACAGAAAAGGCACGATGGTCGCATCCTCGCCAGATAACTGGCAGAAATCTGGGCCAATTTCCAAGCGGGTTTTCAAGGGCCGGACCATATCCGCCGTTGCATCCTTGACGCCGACGATGTTCGGATGGTCGGCTAGGCGCTTCATCGTTTCGACCGACATGTCGACAATGCTGCGCGGCGGGATGTTGTAGATAATGACCGGAATATCCACCGCCTCGGCGATCGCTGTGAAATGCCGGTACATTCCTTCCTGGGTCGGCTTGTTGTAATAAGGTGTCACATGTAGCACCGCATCGGCGCCAGCTTCCTTGGCATGCTGCGTGAAATCGATGGCCTCGGAGGTCGAGTTCGATCCGGCGCCAGCGATAACCGGCACCCGGCCATTGGTTTCCTCGACGCAGAGCTCGACGACCCGTTTGTGCTCGTTATGGTTTAGGGTTGGCGATTCACCAGTGGTGCCTACCGGAATCAGCCCGTCGGTTCCTTGTTCGATTTGCCAGCTGACCAGTTTTCGGAACGCTGCCTCATCAATAACGTCATCTTTGAATGGCGTGATCAGAGCCACGAGCGATCCCTTGAACAGCGGGTTACCTGTATTATAATCCATGTTGCACCTTTCAAACTGGTGATCTTACTGGCTGACCGTCGGACCATACGCCCGGGCCACCCAGGCGGCAAGGCCTTGGCTTGTTCCCAATCCTTAGCCTGACTAGACTTTGTCAGCCACGCTGGCCAATACACTGCATGGAGCTGTTCTTGATCAACAGTGCCTTCGTCAAGCGCGCATCTTTTCGAAGAACCCAGCCCCGACCCCGGCTTGCCGGCCCAGCCGTGGTTGTTTTGCTCGCCTTGGTCGCCTGGGCCGGCAGCGCTCAAGCATCGCCCCCCTTGCCGGAACCCCGCCCAGCCGCCGCCATCTATAAATCGCGCATGGATGACGTTCCTCAGAATGTTGTCCCCCTACCACTCCCAAAGCCAATTCGCCGACCGGCTTGGAGCGCTCCTTCCAAGCTTGCCTTGGCGTACCAACCGGCCTTCCACCTTGCCGAGCAGGCCAATTGGTCAAAACTAACCGGATTGCGTCGAAGCCTGGGCAACCCGCTGCTGGAGACCGTCCTTGCCAGTTTACGGCTCGCAGACCCCAGATCAAAAGCCGGTTTTTTTGAAATCACGACATTTTTGGACGCCCATTCGATTTGGCCAGGCAGGGCCCGGTTACTGAAACGGGCAGAACAAGCCCTAGACGGAAGTCTCTCCCCCTTGGCGCGGCTAAAGTGGTTTACTAAGCACCCTCCGAAAACCGTCGCCGGGCGGTTGAAATGGATATCGGCGCTGAAGAAAACCGGACGGCTCGACGCCCATGCCGAAGCGGTTCGCGACACCTGGCGGCGAACCCAGTTTACCCTCAAACAGCAAAAATATTTTCAGCGCACGCACCGAGCTATCCTCGACAAAACACAGCATTGGAAAAGACTTAACCGCTTCCTTTGGCTCGGATTAAACAATTCGGCACGTGCGATGATGCATCTGGTTTCGCCGGAATACCGCCGGCTAGCCGAAGCGCGCCTGCGCCTGCGCCACACATCTGGCGGCGTCGACAGGGCAGTGGCCCGCGTGCCGATAACACTTCGGTCCGACGCGGGGTTGATCTATGAGCGCCTGCGGTGGCGCCATAGAAAGGGCTTGAACGAAAAAGCGCTGGAACTGCTTTGGGATGCTCCCGCCAATCAAGAATTTGCGAACCTGTGGTGGAAGGAACGCTCTCGCCAAGTACGCTATGCCTTGGATGGGGGACGACATGAGGACGCCTATCTTCTGGCCGCGTCGCATATCCAACGCAAAGGGCGTTACTTCGCCGACGCCCAATGGCATGCGGGATGGGTGGCGCTGCGTTACGGAAACAAGCCGCTAGAAGCCGCGCGGTATTTCATCACCCTACATGAAAGCGTCACAACCCCGATCAGCCTTGCCCGTGCGGCCTATTGGACGGGACGGGCATTTGAGGCCAGTGGAGGTAGGGCCGCGGCGAATGCCTGGTATATCCGGGCGGCCAAAAATCGCACTACCTTCTACGGACAACTCGCCGCCAAAAATCTGCCTTCGACGATTGCCCATCTACGCTCGGACCCGGTGCCTACCGCGCTCAGCTTGTTAAATTCCGATCTGGATGAGCTGATCACCACCGCCCAGGCGCTTGACGATGTTGGTCAGATTAAACTGGCGCGAGATTTCCTTCGGGTCGCGGCCCGAGCGGCGCCATCTCGCGAGGACGCCGTTGCCGTCACCATCGCCGCCGCCGCGCGCGCTTTGGGTTATCTGGACCTCTCGGTCTTCGCTGCCCGTCGGGCCGCCAGAGCCGGACTGATCCTGATAGAAGCCGGTTATCCAGTGATAGACGTCCCGACGACTGATGCTCCAGAACAGGCCCTGATACTTGCCATTATTCGTCAGGAAAGCAGTTTCGATAAGGATGCCCACAGCCGCGTCGGGGCCCGTGGTTTAATGCAGCTTATGCCAGCGACGGCCCGACAAGTCGCGCGCGACCTGAAAATTCCCTATGAGCTTAGCCGATTGACCGCCGAACCGAATTTTAACCTGCGGCTCGGGTCCAGTTATCTGCAGGCCCAGCTAGCGGCTTTTGGCGGCAGCTATGTCCTGGCGGTCGCCGCCTATAACGCCGGCCCGCATCGGGTGACTAAATGGCTCAAGGAACGCGGCGACCCGCGCGACCCTGATATCGACATGATCGATTGGATCGAGCGGATCCCTTTTGCCGAGACCCGCAACTATGTCCAGCGCGTCCTGGAAGCCCTGTATGTCTATCGATTGCGCCTCGGCTCGGCGAAATTGGGTTGGCTCGCCCAATAAAAGTTGACGCAGTAAACACTGAGACAGCAATAGCCCGCCCAGCTAGCAAGCCGTTGCGGTGTTAGGCCGCGTCGCTGGCAGCTACGGCCATGCCATTCGGCGATGAGGCCGTCGTGTTCGCTCCATTTGGTCGCGCCGGAACCACCTGTTCGATCCGCCGTGGATGAACCTCTTCCTCGACCGGAAAATGCCGGCAATTCCCTTCAAAAAACGCGCCCGGTTCAATCGTCAGGCGTTCTTGAATAACATCTGCAATTACTTTCGCACTTTTATTCAGAGTAACGTGTCGCGCCTTAATTTTCCCGGTCACACTGCCGGCGATGACGACGCTTTCTGCTTCGATCGAGCCCCGGACCACCGCCGAAGCGCTGATCGTTAGCATCTGACTTCTGATGTCGCCCTCGACGCTGCCGTCGACTTGCATGTCGCCGGCGCTTTCCAAATTGCCGTTGATGACCAAATCGGAACTGAGCAGGGACGGGGCGGATTTCCGCTTTGCGGCAGCCCCCGGCGTGCTCGTATCCTTCTTATTATTGTTGAACATTTTTTGTCGCCCTTAGGAATTTCCGAGGATTGAGAGCCTTACCCAAATGACGAATTTCGTAGTGGACGTGTGGTCCGGTGCTCCTGCCTGAACTTCCAAGCAGCCCAATTTCCTCACCTAAACCAACCTTTTTTCCTCGTTTAACCTTAATTCTATACAAATGAGCATAGCGAGTTTTGAGTCCATTTTCGTGTTTCACATCGATAACCTTGCCATAATAGGCTCGCCGCCCAGCGAATACCACTGTTCCCGGCGCCGTTGAGTAAACCGGCGTTTTATAAACGCCGCCAAGATCCAGCCCGTTATGCATCGCCCATGCCTTGGTGATGGGGTCCTTGCGTCGACCGAACCGGCTTGAGACATAGCCGCCCTCAATCGGCGCCGTCAGCGGCATGTTCGCGACCACATCGCGCAGCTGTTCCCACCGATCGATGCGCATATCCAACTCCTGCTCCTGGGAGGCGGTTTCAGCAGGCTGGCGCATATCCGGATGATAGGGAATGAACGGGCCGCCCTGTCCCATGATGGTCCCCTTCGGGAGCGGCGCGATTTTTTGTAAATTAAGGCCGGTATGGCTCAGAACCGCTTCAAGGGCATTGATGTTCTTCAAGGTCCGAGCAGAAATCGCTTCCAGCTGTCCCCGGTGCTGCTCGGCCTGTTCATTGCGCGAAAATTCAAGGCTTGCGGCCTGGACGTGCAGCGCGTCATTTTCCGCCGCGATCGACCCCTTGCTTATCATCGCATTGCGTAAATCCGACCGCAGTGAACTGATCGTTGTTTCCAACTGCTCACTGTGCATGATTGAGCCCTGCAAATCATTACTCAGTTTCCACAGACGATCGCCCATGGCCCGCCGTTCGGCGGCAATTTCGGCTTTTTGTGCCTGTACGTGCTCAAGATGGCCACGCAGATTGCCGATATGGCTTTCCAACGCATTGTTCTTGCTGGTCATCCGTCGAACTTCCTTGCCGACCAATTTGAACTGATTACTCATAGCTCGGCGCCCGTCGGCAATGCGATCGCGCTCCGTCTGAGTCAACTTCAACTCGCTCTCGGTCGAATGCAGCGTGACCTTTAAGCTGTCATTCTGGTCGAACAACCGGTGCAAATGTAATTGCGTCTCTTTCAGATCGCGGGTGATGCTGGCAATGGAAAGTTGGTAATCGGAAACCTGATCGAGCAATTCCCGGTAGGAATTTTGGGAACGCCAAATCGCTTGGTTCTTAGACTCCATGAGCGATGATTGCTTTAAGTAACCGATGCTCGCGAAGCCTACCCATCCAGCGAGCAGGATCCAGATACTAAGCAGCGAAAACTGCATCTTTCCGCTAAACGTAAAGTATCTGATCTGGCCATCCGACCGCAGGATGATCTCGCGATCACGTAAGAAATGCAGCAAGGCTGCGCGTGCTCGGCCGATCAAGAGAAGTCCCGTATTGCCCATACCGCACGAGCCATTTGGCTCCCCCTATTTTCACCCCGCCGCCTACGCGCCGGCAACCCAGGTCACCGTCTCGCCCAACCATCCGTCAGCAGCGACTTCGAGACTGGCCCCAACTTTTCTGACCCTGATCTTTTAACGAGATGTTTCACCAAAGGCTATAACGGTCCTAATAAACTTCCACCGTTCCCACATTCAGACCTCCCCCGACCTCGCACCGAATTTTATCATATATTCATCAAAATGGCATGCGTGGAAGGCTCGGGATTCAGTGACTAAATTCGCGACATGGCGGTGGCTTCACGACATTAATTCGAGGTGATCAATACCGACACGAACTGATCGTCGAGGCGGCCTACGCGCGCCGCGAGCCTCGGAATTGTTTACCCGCAAGATCAAGGACCGGCGGTTCGAAGCCCTATCGGTGAACGCCTTGCCACCACAAGTGATGCGCCTAAATCCGAACTCGCCGGTGACAACCCTGCATTTACTGCGGGAAATCTGCGATGACGGCGAGCTTCGGGCAGATCCATGGGGTGGTGGTTTACCTGCACCAGCGCCGAAATGATCGCTCGAATTGGATCCGACCTGGACGGCTCCAACGTGAGCACTTTCATTTTTAACGACGATAGTTCGCAGCAACTTCAGGTTACCGAAGCGCGTTGGAACGAGGCCGTGGAACGAACCCCTTTCCGGCGGCGAGCGATCCAGCCGAGCTGATCTGATCTCGGTGTCGAGTGTTGTCAGTATTGGACTTTTGATAGGCAGTACGTGATGCTAAACCGGAATAGGTCATTCCCGTTGATGATTTCGCCTCCGCTTAGTTTGGACTCGCTCCAGTCATGGCCGAATATTCTGCTTTCAGTCTTCTGCGCAACGCAATTACCGGACACAAGGATTGGCGCCGGGCCTGGCGCGACCCCGAGCCGAGAAAACAGTATGACGTGATCATCGTCGGCGCCGGCGGTCACGGCCTAGCAAGCGCATTTTATCTGGCGAAGAACCACGGCATTCGAAACATCGCGGTGCTGGAGAAAGGCTATCTCGGCGGCGGCAATACCGGCCGGAACACGACGATCGTGCGCTCTAATTATATGTTGGAGGAGAACGCCCATTTATATGAAAAGTCGCTGCAACTCTGGGAACAGTTGAGCCAGGAACTGAACTTCAACGTGATGTTCAGCCAGCGCGGCGTCACCAATCTGGCTCATTCCGACAATCAGATGGACGCCTTCGCCCGACGCGGCAACACCATGCGGATGAACGGTATCGACGCCGAACTGCTCGACCGAGCCCAGGTCAGGCGCGAGATGCCCTACCTGGACTTTTCCGATAATGCCCGGTTCCCGATCTATGGAGGGCTGAAGCAACCGCGTGGCGGCACGGCCCGGCATGACGCCGTGGCCTGGGGGCTAGCGCGCGGCGCCGACCGACTTGGCGTCGACATCATCCAGAATTGCGAAGTCATTGGCTTCAAACAAAAGGGCAACCGCATTACCGCCGTCGAGACTAGCCGCGGCGAGATCGGCTGCGAGCGCATCGGTTTCGCAGTTGCTGGTCATACCGGCCATCTGGCGGCCAAGCTTGGCATGAAGCTGCCAATCGAAAGCCACGTTTTGCAGGCTTTCGTCTCCGAGCCGTTAAAACCGCTGATCAACACTGTGGTCACCTTCGGTGCTGGTCATTTCTATGTCAGCCAATCGGACAAGGGCGGCCTGGTGTTTGGCGGTGATATCGACATGTACAATTCCTATGCCCAGCGCGGCAACACGCCGATGATCGAACACGTGGTGAGCGCGGGGCTCGCGATGATCCCGAGCTTGTCGCGGCTACGCATTCTGCGCCACTGGGGCGGCATCATGGACATGTCGATGGATGGCAGCCCGATCATCGGTAAATCGCCGATCGATAATCTCTATCTAAACTGTGGTTGGTGTTATGGCGGCTTCAAGGCAACGCCGGGGTCGGGCTGGGTGTTTGCCCATACCATCGCCAACGACCAGCCGCATGCGATCAATGCGGGGCTCACCTTGGACCGCTTCGAGCGCGGCCGGATGGTCGACGAACGGGGTGCCGGCCCCTATCCGAACCGGCATTAGGAGGTGGCAAGATGATCAGAATCAACTGCCCCTATTGTGGCCTGCGCGGCCACGAGGAATTCAACTATATCGGTGATGCGACCAAACAGCGCCCGGCCTCCCCCGCCGTTTCAACGGCGGCCGAATGGCACGATTTTGTTTATATTCGCGACAATCCAAGAGGCCCACACCAGGAAATCTGGCAGCACATTCAAGGCTGCCGCGCTTTCGTACGGGTGCTGCGCAACACGCTGACCCATGAAGTGCTAGCAACCGGGTTACCGCAGGACGACCTACTGGCGGATGCGTCGAGTCTGGAAAAAACGGGAGAGGCGTCATGATTTTCAACCGCCGCTTCGATCAACCCTTCCGGCTTAGTGAGGGTGGTGAGATAAACCGTCTGGCGCCGGTGTCGTTCCGTTTCGATGGCAAAACCTATCAAGGACACCTTGGCGACACCCTGGCCTCGGCGCTGCTGGCCAATGGGGTGCGCCTAGTTGGCCGCAGCTTCAAATACCACCGGCCGCGCGGCATCTATTCAGCTGGCCCGGAAGAGCCGAACGCACTGGTTGAATTGCGGACCGGGGGGCGGCACGAGCCGAATACACGGGCGACGATGATCGAGCTGTTCGCCGGCCTCGACGCCCGCAGCCAGAACCGCTGGCCGAACCTGCTGCTCGATGTAATGCAGCTTAATGCTTTGCTCGCGCCGGTGCTTGTCGCCGGGTTCTATTACAAGACCTTCATGGGAATGCCGGGTTGGCGGTTCTATGAGCATTTCATTCGCAAGGCCGCCGGCATGGGCAGCGGAACCACGCTCAGCGACCCGGACAGCTACGATAAAATGCATGCCCATTGCGATGTCCTGGTGATCGGCGGCGGACCGGCTGGGATCGCCGCGGCCCTGGCGGCCGGACGCTCGGGCGCTCGGGTGGTGCTGCTGGAGGAAAGCGATGCGCTTGGCGGTCGGCTGCGATCCGAACGCCAAAATCTGGACGGCAAACCGGCGATGCAATGGGTACGCGGCGCGGCGGCAGCACTCGACGCGCTCGACGATGTGACGGTGATGAACCGCACGACCGGGTTCGGCTATTACGACGGCAATGTCATCGCTGCGGTAGAGCGGGTCGCCGACCATCTGGCGACGCCGCCGGAACATGCGGTGCGTCAGCGTCTCTGGCATATTCGGGCCGGTCGCGTGGTGATCGCCGCCGGCGCCACCGAGCGCCCGCTGGTCTTTACCGGTAATGACCGGCCCGGCGTGATGTTGGCTTCGGCGACCCGGACCTATGTCAACCGATTTGCCGTTCAGCCCGGTAAAACCGCCGTCGTCTTCGCCAATAATGACGATTGCTACCAAACGGCCCTCGACCTTCACCGCGCCGGGATCGAAATACAAGCGGTGGTTGATAGCCGGCACGATGGTCACGGCGCGGCAAAGCAGCAAGCCGAGGCGGCGGGGATCGACTGTATCCCCGGCGCCGCGGTCGTCGCCAGCCACGGCTATCTCGCCCTCAATAGCGTCGATATCGCCCCAATCAGCGCTGATGGCAAGACAGTCACCGGCCCAGTTTGGCAATTGTCCTGCGACTTACTAGCGATTTCCGGTGGCTGGAGCCCGAATATCCACCTGCACAGCCACGCCGGGGGCCGGCCAATCTATGACCCCGGTATCGCCTCTTTCGTCCCGGGGCAGTCGCGCCAGGCAGAGCGATCCGCCGGCGCTGGCGCCGGAACCCTGGGGCTGGCAGATTGTCTGCGCCAAGGCGCCGAGGCAGGGGCCGAGGCCGCGACGCTTCTTGGGTTCACCCCCCCCGCGATCGAAATCCTGACCAGCGACGAGCCGGCCACCGGCCAGCTGAGAGCCCTGTGGCGTGTTCCCGGCCCAGGCAAGAAATACGTAGACCTGCAGGACGACGTCACCTCAAGCGATGTCGAATTGGCGCATCGCGAGGGTTATATCTCGGTTGAGCATCTCAAACGTTACACCACGCTCGGCATGGGCACCGATCAGGGCAAGACCTCGAACATGAACGGCCACGCCATCATGGCCGAGGAGCGCGGCGAATCGATTGAGGCGGTCGGCACCACGATGTTCCGCCCGCCCTATAATCCGATATCCTTCGGTGCCATCGCTGGCCGGGATATTGGCATACATTTCTCACCTACAAGGCGTTCTGCCATGCATGACTGGCACGCCAAGAACGGCGCTATCTTCGTCGAGGCCGGACAGTGGATGCGTCCGCAATACTATCTGCGTGACGGCGAAAGCGATGTGAAGGTCGACATGGACCGGGCGATCAGCCGGGAAGTGATCGAGACCAGAGGCGGCGTCGGCATGGTTGATGTCTCGACCCTTGGCAAAATCGATATCCAGGGACCGGACGCATCGGAATTTTTAAACCGGCTTTATATCAACGGCTGGAAGACCTTGGCCGTCGGCCGGGCGCGCTATGGGCTTATGCTACGCGAGGACGGCATCGTCTTTGATGACGGCACCACCTCGCGGGTTGGCGAGAACCGCTACTTCATGACCACCACCACCGCCAACGCTGGCCCGGTGATGAGCCATATGGAAGAATACCTGCAGGTCCATTGGCCAGAATTAAACGTCAAGGTTATCTCGGTGACCGAGCAATGGGCGGCGATGGCGTTAGCCGGCCCGAAAAGCCGGGATGTCCTAGCGGCGGCAGTCGAGGGACTGGACGTCTCGAACGAGGCCCTGCCCTTCATGGGCGTGCGCGAGGCCAGCATCGCCGGGATCAAGGCGCGGGTGTTCCGGATCAGCTTCTCCGGCGAGTTAGCTTACGAGATCAACGTCCCTGCCGATTATGGCCGTGCCGCCTGGGAACGGATCATGGCGGTCGGCGCCGGGCACGGAATCATCCCCTATGGAACCGAGGCGATGGCAATCATGCGGATCGAAAAAGGCCATGTCGCCGGCGGTGAGCTTGACGGCCGGACCACCGCCGACGATCTGGGCCTCGGCCGGATGTCCAGCAGCAAGAAGGAATATATCGGGCGGCGGATGGCCGGTCGAGAAGGGTTTCTTGACCCGGCCCGCCCGAAATTTGTCGGCCTGATTCCGGTTGACGGGAAAAGTCGTCCCCGGGCCGGATCGGTCCTCGTCGCCGACAAGACGATGCAGCCGCCGGTCCCGATGCTTGGCCATATCTCCTCCTCGGCTTACCTCAGCCCGACCCTGGGGCATCCGATATCGCTCGGTCTGGTCGAGGGCGGCATGGGCCGGATCGGCGAAACCGTCTGGGCGATGTTCCCGCTGCGCGATGAAGCAGTCGAGGTGCGGATCGTAGATCCGGTGTTCTACGACAAGGATGGGGAGCGGTTGCATGCCTGACAGCATCACGGAAACCGCTGGCGTTGATCCCTCGGGCCGACAATCCGCCCTTTCAGGAATGATCCGACCCGGTGAGTACGGCGCCACCGACTATCGCGGCCCTGGCGCACTGATCACCGAACGCCATCCGCTTTCGATGGTGCAGATCGAGGCGCGCAGGCCTGAGGTGTTGGTGATACTGGAGGCGAGCAAGGCGGTGCTTGGCCTTCGCCCGCCGCAGGCCCCAAATACCAGCACCGGCGACGGCCATCCCCGGATCTTGTGGACCGGCCCTAACCGCTGGTTGGTGGTGGAGCCTGAGAGCCGCGATCTCGACGCGGTTTTACAGAACGCCCTCTCCCCCCTAAATCCCGTATCTCTGTCGCGAGACAGGACCCATAGTGGCGCGGCGGTCGTCGATCTCGGCCATAGCCGCGCGTCATTGCGACTGTCCGGGCGATCGGTCCGGCAGATTTTGATGAAGGGCGCCGGCCTCGACTGGCACGTCAGCGCCTTCACGCCGGGAATGTGCGCGCAAACGACGATGTTCCATCTCTCGGCCCTGATCGATTGCCGCGATGAGAGCACCTTCGACATCTATGTAGCACGCGGCTTCGCGGCGAGTTTCCTCGAAAGTGTCACCCAGGCCGCGGCAGAGTATGGATATCGGTTGGGTTGATTTTTCTAACCGTTCTTCCCCAATCAATTCGCATTCCTACCCATTCGTCGCCCTGGCGAACGGCAGGGTCCATGCCTGAGCTTTTTGATCACGACGGGTGGATGATCAACACGACCGGCGGGACGAAATTGCTTCGCTATCCGTCATCCTGGAAAGCTTAAGGCGTCGGCCCCAGCTTTCGCTGGGGATGCGGACTGTTCTCACTATTCAGGCCGGAGGAGTGGGGGTGCCGGCCTCGCCCTTTTCTCCTAGGTCACCAGGTTCCCGCAATCCACCTATACGATGGCACCAGTCATGTAGCCGGCAAAGTTGGACACTGGCAACAACATCGGCCCGACCAGGGCCTCTGGTGTCCCGCAACGACCGAGTGGAATGGTGGCGAGTTAAGATGACAATAGTTGATTGGAAGTCTGAGTTTCCGCCGTCATCTCGGTTTCGATGATCTCGGGCGCGATTGCGTTAACCCGCACGCTTTTGCCCCCGACCTCAACCACCATCGATCACATCGGCGACAAACACCTTGGAACCGACCCGGGCTAAGGCGATCGCAAAGGCACGCCCATTACCGCGCGCGCTCCCGTTACCAAAGCCACATGACCATTCAACGAGATATACATCGGATACTTTTGGAATTCGGATAGCTATTTTGCTCCAGGTCGCGCTTGCAGAAGACAAAGAATGCCTTGCCCCAAACGGCGGCGGCGACCCCCGAGAGGATCGCCGCCGTCTATGCAATATCCCGTCGCCTGATCAGGTGGTGTACTGCGAGAAGGCCTGGGTAGCGGCGCGGGCGGTGTCGTCTGTCTTAACATTGATCACCGCGACCCGGCCCTTGTTAACCTCGGCCTGGCCACGTTCCAGAGCCGCGCGGATTTCGCCCGGCTCCTCGACGTATTCGCCATAACAGCCGAGCGCCTCGGCCATCTTGTCATAGCGGGTGAAACCGAGATTACGGCCCGGCTTGGTCTTTTCCGGGTCGGCCGTCCAGCCGCCATTCAAGCTAATCACCACCAGCACGTTGATCCCATGCCGAACGGCGGTGTCCAGTTCCATGGCGTTGAGGCCGAACGAGCCGTCGCCATGCACCACGATCACCTGGGTGTCGGGCTTGGCGATCTTGGCCCCCAAGCCGAAGGGCAGGCCTACGCCCATGGTGCCGAACGGACCCGAATTAAGCCGATGGCCCGGCACAAAAGTCGGCATCGATTGACGGCCGAAGTTCAGGATCTCCTGGCCGTCGACCACCAAGATGGCGTCCCGATCCATGAAGTTCTTCACTTCCTCGCAGAGTCGGAGCGGGTGGATTGGGGTGGCGTCGGAGACGCTATTGCCGCCGGGCCGTGATCGCTTGGCCGCTTCCTCGTCACCGAGCTTTTTCCGCCAGCCGTCATAGTGATCGGCGCCGACATTGCCATCTAGCTTAGCGGTGATCTGTCCGAGCACCGCCTTGGCGTCACCAACGATGCCGATATCGATTTTGCGCGGGCTGGTGCTAATCTCTTCTTCGTCGATATCTATGCGCACGATTGTGGCGTCAGCATTGAAGCGCGGCGGGGCGGCGTGACCGATGATGTAGTTCATCCGCGTGCCGATGATCATGATCAAATCAGCATCGCGGAATGCCGCCGAGCGTACCGTCATGAATGACAAGGGGTGATCTTCGGGGATCACGCCGCGACCCTGTGGAGTCGTGTAAAACGGGATCCCAGCCTTGTCGACGAACGCCCTCAACTCGGGCGCGGCGTCCGACCACAGAATACCACCGCCGGTGACAATTACCGGTTGCTTGGCCTTACTGAGCGCTTCAATGGTCGCATCAACCAGTCGCGGGTCGGCATGGGGACGGGCGCGTGGCAGCTTGCGGCCGGAGATGCTCCAATCGATCTCTTCCTCTTCGATCGTCTCGTAGAGAATATCGCCGGGAAAATCGAGATAGACCGGACCAGGCTTACCCGCCATGGCTTTTTGGAAGGCGACATTGACCATCTCCGGAATCCGGCTCAGCTCGTAAACCCGTTCGGCCCATTTGGTGCAAGGTTTCAGCATCGCCAGCTGATCAATTTCCTGGAAGACCTGACGGCCGTACAGTTTGAAAGGGCTGGAGCCGCCAATGGCGACCACCGGCACACAATCAATAAAGGCATTAGCGACCCCAGTGATCAGGTTGGTGACGCCAGGACCGCTCGCGGCCATGCAGACGCTGGGCTTGTTCAACAGCCGGCTATAGGCCTGGGCCATAAAGGCGGCAGCCTGTTCGTGACGCACATCGATCGGGCGAATGCCTTCCCTAATGCATGACGATTCCGCCAATAGCATTGGCCCGCCCATGATGAAGAACAGATCATCGACGCCTTCATTGCGCAACGCCTTGGCAAGTATTTCAGAACCGGTGCGTTTGGCCACGGCCACCTCCCTTGTTGGATGGATGTTTAAATTTTTAAATTGGTATTCTTAGCCCCCCTTACCCTTGTCATCCCAGCAAACGCTGAGATGACAAGGGTGGAACGGTCGGTGAGGCCCTCAAACAGCGCCACCCTTCCTGAGTTTCTCGACATCGTCAGCGCCCATACCGAGCCATTCGCTAAGCACTGAGTCGACGTGCTCGCCAAGCAGCGGCGCCGGCGGGATCGGCAGATGTCGGTCGCCAACCTTCACCGGCCAGGCCGGCATTTTGTATTCGCCGCGTGCCGGATGTGTCATCCTTTGGAAGATGCCGCGCTCATTCAGATCCGGATCGTCATAAAGCTCGGCTACGTCAAGCACCGCACCACAGGGCACCCCGCACTCACCGATCAGCTTCATCGCCGTGCGCTTGTCGTGCTGTTTGGTGAATTCGGTCAGGATCTCATCGATCACCGCCTCGTTCACCGCCCGTTCCTTGGGGCTGGAGAAACGCGGATCATCGGCCAGTTCATCGCGGCCAAGCAGCTTGCACAAGCGATGCCAGTGATGGTTACCGGCCCGTGTCGTATAGATGTAGACGTAGTCGTTCTTGCCACCGGGCTTGCAGGGGAAAATACCGACTGGCGCATTGCCGGTGGTAAACAGCTTGGCGCCGGCGCGCGGCGCGGCCTTGCCGTTCATATCCCGATAGGCATAGGCCAGCCGCGTGTATTGGGTCATCGCGTCCTGCATTGCGAGTTGCAGATGCTCACCCTGCCCGGTTGCCTGTTGGCGGTATAATGCCCCCAAAATGGTGACCGCCATCAGCATACCGGTGCCGGTATCCGCGAGCGTCACACCAGGCTTGCAGGGCGCGCCGTCCGGCTCTCCGGTGATGCTGAGCACACCGCCCGCCGACTGGCCGATCATATCGAAGGACAAAAAATTCTCGTAAGGACTGCCCTCGGCAAAGCCCTTGACCGACGCATAAATGATATTCGGGTTCTCAGCCTTCAGCGACTCATAATCCAGGCCCATGCGCTTCACCACGCCAGGCGCGAAATTCTCGATGAAGACATTAGCTTCCTTCACTAGCTTCTTCACCAGCGCCACGCCCTCGGGGCTTTTCAAGTTGCAGGTGATGCTTTTCTTGCCGGAATTGAACTGCATGAAATAGTAGGAATCGAGATTAGGATTTTCCGAGGTCGAGTAGCGGCCAGCATCGCCGCCCTTGGGGTTTTCCAACTTCACCACCTCGGCACCCATCCAGGCCAGGGTTTCGGTGCAGGACGGCCCCGCCTCGAACTGAGTCATGTCCAGAACGCGCACGCCCTTGAGCATGTCGCTGTTACCGTTGGTCGCCATATCCGTATCTCCCTTTGAAGCTGGGACTGTGGCATGAAATCGTGGCCATCGAATAGCGGCGCCGCATCTTATATGTAGAATCAGGTATCTTGCCTCGACGCAGTGGGGCGACAGGTCGCATCATCAGATGGACCCTACCCGGTCCGCACGCCTTGGGAGAATCAGACATGGCTTATGAGACCATTCAGGTAAAACCGCTCACCCCTCGTATAGGCGCCGAAATCTCCGGCGTGACCCTGTCAGAGCCGCTCGGCAATCAACAATTTCAAGAAGTCCATGACGCGCTGATGGAACACTCCGTGGTCTTTTTTCGCAACCAGTCGGTTGATGTCGAACAACACAAGGCCTTCGGGCGCCGCTTTGGCGAGCTGCACATTCACCCGGGCTCACCGCCACCGCCGGGCCATCCGGAAATCCTTATCGTCCATGCCGACAAGGACTCCAAGCGGATCGCCGGCGAGAAGTGGCATTCCGATGTTTCCTGCGACGAGGAACCACCGATGGGCAGCATCCTGCATCTTTGGGAGGTGCCACAGAGCGGCGGCGACACGCTGTTCGCCAGCATGTACGCCGCTTATGACGCGTTGAGCGAGCGCATGAAAGTCTATCTGGACGGCCTGACCGCCACCCATTCCGGCGAACATGTCTACCGCGACCGTTACACCGATCGCGGTCATGACGACGCCGGCCGGATCTATCCCAAGGCCGTCCACCCAGTGATCCGCACCCACCCGGTGACCGGTCGCAAATCTCTATACGTCAACCGCACCTTTACCACCCGCATCAACGAGCTGCCCCGCGACGAAAGCCGGGCGATGTTGCAATTGCTCTGGGATCACTGCGAGAAACCGGATTTCCAGGTCCGCTTTAGCTGGGAAGCCGATAGCATAGCGTTTTGGGATAACCGCTGCGTCCAGCATCTGGCGATCTGGGACTATTTTCCGAATGTCCGCTCCGGTTACCGGGTCACGGTCGCTGGTGACCGGCCGTTCTGACCGCGGCTGATTAGAAAGTCAGCGGCTAATAAAAAGGGCCTCCGGCCACAGGGCGGGACCGATTCCGCTAAATTACCCGTATGACTGTTGTTTCAATCACGGCTCGGCCTGTGCGTTTAATCGAAACACTCGGCCAGGAAAATTTGACCGGAGGAATGGATCCCGCACTGTGGCGGGATGACATTGAATTTGTGGGGTGACAATAAATATTGGCCGAGAGGGTGGTGAATAACACGCCCCTACCCCTTAGCCACGCCCATCTTCCAAGTCGACGTTGCATGGGCGCTTAGCTTGTCGTCGGTGTCCCAGACCCGCGACTCCAAAAAGCTAATCGAACGCCCCTGACGGATGAACCGACCCTCGCACCGTGCCGGCCCCTTGGTCAACGGGCGCATGTATTGGTTTTTCATTTCCAGCGTCGCGCCGGCAACCCCTGTGCTGTGCTTGATCAAATGGCCCATGGAAATATCCATCACCGTCGCCAGCATGCCGCCGTGATAGCTACCCTGAGGGTTAAACAAGAAGTCGGCGACGGGAAACCGTACCAAGCAAGCGTCATCAGGATAGGAAATATCGAGCCCCAACATTTTGGCGACGAAGAAACTACCAAATTCCTGACGATAATCGCCAAGCGCGTTCTCGAACAGCGCACGCGCGGTTTGTTCATCCATAATCGTTTGCCTTTGGTCCTGATGCTCCGGGATAGCGGGTGTTCCTGCCACAGCCGACAGGGTCAAGGCAAACAAGACAACCGAGACAGATGTCGATTTGCGACGAGAGGCGAAGGGGTTGATGGAGCAGTAACCGGCGACCGGCTCGAAATCTGTAACCGCTGGCCCGCCCGGTCACCCCCAAACTTTAGGCATCACTCGTTAACAGCATGTTAAAAGCCCGGGGCCGGGGGCCGAGCCTGGTAGGCGAGGCTACAAACAGACGTTGCGCCATACCATCGAGGAGAAGCATGTGGAATATCTGAGCCACTTCGATAAATCCCTAAACCAGATGCTGGCCCGCCCGTCCGGTGATCAACGACAAGGCCGGAGCGACTGACGCCATGCATATCCCGGAACCGCCGCGACAGGACTCGCTGTATTTCAACTATCCAGTTTTCCCGTTCATCCGCCCGGTCGAGATGGGTGGTAAACGGCCGCTGCACGACGTCGTCATCGTCGGAGGCGGACCGGTAGGGCTGGTCACCGCCATTGAGTTGGCCGCCCGCCACGGGGTCCGGGCAGTGGTCTTGGAGAGAAAGAGCAGTGTCTCCGATGGCAGCCGGGCGCTGGCCTTCAGTCGGCGTAGTCAGGAGATTATGCATGGCCTTGGTATAGCAGCGGCGGTTCAGGCCAAGGCGCTGTCCTGGACCGAGGGGCGGTCGTTCTATCGCGACAAGATCATCTTCCGGTTATCGATGCCGCAATCCGCCGAAGAACGCTTCGGTCCGATGATCAATTTGCAGCAATGTTATCTGGAGAAATTCCTAGTCGAGCGGATCACCGCCGCCGATCTGGCCGAGCTGCGCTGGTGTAGCCAGGTGACCGGCGCCACCCAAACCGCTGAGAAGGTCACGATCTCGGTCGATACCCCCGAAGGACCCTACAAGATCGACGCGCGCCTAGTGATTGCCGCCGACGGCGCCCGCAGCGCCCTGCGAGAGACGTTCGGCTTGCGGATGAGCGGCGCCTCTCATGAAGGCGTCTATCTAATCGCTGATATCAAGATCGACAGCGCCCTGCCGACCGAGCGCCATGCGTGGTTCGACCCACCATCCAACCCTGGCGCTACCATGCTAATGCACAAACAGCCGGACGGGCTCTGGCGCGTCGACTATCAGCTGCGCGACGATCAGGACCCGGAGGTTGAGTTGCAGCCGGAGATGATCAAGGCGCGTATCCAAAGCCATCTCGACCTAATCGGCGAGACCGCACCCTGGGAGTTGGAGATGTCCTCACTCTATAAGGCCCATTGCATCTGCCTGGACGACTATCGCCATGGCCGGGTGCTGTTCGCCGGGGATGCGGCGCACTTGGTGCCTATTTTCGGGGTGCGCGGGCTCAATTCAGGAATCGCCGACGCCAACAATCTCGCCTGGAAGGTGGCTTCGGTGCTTTCAGGCAGATCGGCGGACCGCCTGCTCGACAGCTATTCAGCCGAGCGCCGCCCGGCGACCTTGGACATTTTCTCGCAAGCAACCAAAAGCACCGCCTTTATGACCCCACCGAGCCCCGGATACCGGTTGCTGCGTGATGCGGCGCTATCGCTGGCGCTGTCACAGTCCTGGGCTGGTAAGCTTGCCAATCCAAGACAATCGCAGCCCTATGACTATGCCGACAGTCCGCTCAACGCCGAGGCCGATGACGACGACGACTTCACTGTTGGCCCGCGCACCGGCGCTCCGCTCGCGGATGCGCGCCTCGTTGGTGGAAGCCATCTGCTCGACCATATTGGTCCCAGGCCAACGGTCCTTAGTTTCGGATTGGATAAGCGAAGCCCCGACCTTCGCATTAAAGGCCGCGGCGTCAAAAATCACAGCATCAAATGGCTTAACGTTTCTCGTTCAGCCACGCCCTCGCGTGACACCCTGGCCGATCCGGAAGGCCATTTGTTCGAGCGCTATGGAGCGACTGAGGGCTGCTGTTATCTCATTCGCCCCGACGGGCATGTCGCCGGCCGCTGGCGGACTTATGACACTGGCATTATCGACACCGCCCTCCAACGCATGTTCGCGGCTCGATCCGAGGAGACAACGCCATGAACATCCCCTCTTCCCTGCCATTCGAGGACCTGGAGCGGGTCTACACTCTCCTGGCCGAAACAATTGACGGGGTCGGGCCCGAGCGCAAGGTTTTGTTTCTGTCTAAGTTAGCTCTGGTACTGGCCCAGGAGTTGGGAGATTTCGCAAAGGTAGCTCTAGCTATCGACACCGCTCGGCAGGATCTTGACTGAGAGCTGCCCGGAAGCGAAGTAATTACCCCGTTTTCACGCGGACGGATGTCCAGTCAAACCCCACCCGCGTTCCTAACGCCCCACCTACCTGACGGCGACCTCAGGACCTACGCCTGAGCAGATTCATTTTACCCAATGGGTGAGAAAAAGAAGCCGTATGCGGTTATTCATCACCACTCGCGCCGTCGAACGGCCTCAAGATGGCCCTGCCATCCGCCAGACCGACGGGTGAGATTCCCCCGGACAACACTGCACCTGAGACTGAGAGAACATTACGATTAATCATGGCCCCGCAAAGAGCCATCGCAATGGCGCTTAACCACTGTCAGCCATTGAATTAAACCGCTGACCGGCGGATGATACCAAGCAATAAGGAGAAGAGCACAATGACCGGTTTCAAGGAATATGGCGACCACGACGCGGTTGGCCTGGCGAAATTGATCCGCGAGCGCCAGGTTTCCGAAACTGAGGTGCTCGATGAAGCGCTACAGCGGATGCGGAAGGTGCAGCCGAAACTGAACGCGATCACCTTCGACATGGAGGCCTTCGCGCGCCAGTCAATCGCTGACGGCCTGCCGGACGGACCTTTTCGGGGCGTCCCGTTCATGCTCAAGGATCTGCACGTCCTGTACAAAGGCGCGCCGACCCACAACGGCTCGAACTTTTACCAGGACTTCATCGCCGAGCACGACACCGAGATCGTCAGCCGCTTCAACAAAGCCGGGCTCGTCACCATCGCCAAGACCAACACGCCAGAATTTGGGATGTGCGCCTCAACCGAGCCGGCAAGCCACGGCCCGGCACCTAACCCCTGGGATCTGGAGCGAACCGGCGGCGGCTCAAGCGGTGGCTCGGCAACCTCGGTGGCTGCCGGTGTGCTCCCGGCAGCACATGCGACCGATGGCGGCGGCTCAATCCGGATCCCGGCGTCGTGCTGTGGTTTGGTCGGTCTGAAGACCACCCGGGGACGTAATCCCACAGGCCCGGACGCCCTGGACAGCATTCAGAGTGTCGGGCATGTGGTCTCCCGCAGCCTGCGCGACACCGCTCATCTGCTCGATTGCACCGCCGGGCCGGAATTCGGCGCGCCGAATCCGGCCTTGCCGGATAGCGGGCCTTTCGGGGACGAACTGGAAAAGGCACCTGGACAGCTCCGGGTCGCTCTATCGAAACGGGTGATGACCGGCGACACCCTTGACCCGGCCTGCGCTGAGGCCGTCGACAAGACCGCACGGCTGCTGGAAAGCCTCGGCCATATCGTCACCGAAGCCGACCCGGCTCTCGATCTCGATTTCGTCGCCGAATTTTGGCGGATGAATGCCTCGGTTGGTGCCCATGTCGTGTTATCGCGCCGAGAGGCCCAACTGAGCCGAAAACTTACTCAAGACGATGTGGAGCCGGTGACCTGGGCCGCCTACCATGCTGGCGCCAAGGTTTCCGCGGTGGCGTTTTCCAAAGCCATCCAGGAGGTCCAGCTGATGGGTCGCAAGCTTGCGACGTTTCACCTGGATTATGACCTGTTACTGACCCCAACCCTGGCCCAACGCCCGGTTAAGCTCGGCCATCTGTCGATGGTGGTCGACGATGTCGACGCCTATTGGACGCGGTTGTTCCGGTTCATTCCGTTTACCCCGCAACAAAATCTGTCCGGCCAACCAGCGATCTCGCTGCCGCTGCATTGGACCGATGACGGCCTGCCTATCGGTGTCCAATTCGCCGGTCGGTTCGGCGACGAAGCGACGTTGCTAAGGCTCGCCGCACAACTGGAGCAAGCCGCTCCCTGGACGCACCGGATCGCACCGGTTCACGCGGGGTAATATGCCGGATTCATCTCTCCCAAACGCCTCGATCGTACGCTGGCGCGACGCGGGGCCGGACCGGATTAATGGGCCGGACAGCTACGGCCCACGGCTACCGGATGCGGCGATGCGTCTGTCGGCACTGGCCGCCAGGGTGCGGGCGGATCTTTACGCCTTGCGCCATCCCGAAGCCGATTGGATGCCGACACGCCTTGGTCCCGACGACGCGGCGATGCTTGATGTATTAGTGGTTGGCGCCGGCCAGGGCGGCCTCAGTATTGCCGCGCATCTGCTGCGGGAGCGGGTAAGCAACATTCTGGTGGTCGACAAGGAACCGGTAGGCAACGAGGGGATCTGGAACAGCCACGGCCGGATGCCGGTGATCCGCTCGCCGAAACACTACCCCGGCCCGGATATGGGGGTCCCCAACCTGACCTATGAAACCTGGCACCGCACCGCTTTTGGGGACCTCTCCTGGGAGGGTACGGTCTTCGTCCCGATCACGCTTTGGGTCGAGTATCTCGGCTGGGTGCGTCAGACCCTGGATCTGCCGGTCCGCAACCAGACCGAAGTGACTCGCATCCTCCCGGCCAAAGACAGTCTGGAGATCACCCTGGCCGGGCCAAAAGGCAGCGAGACGTATTATACCCGCCGTCTGGTCCTGGCGACCGGCCATGACGGCACCGGCGACTGGTGGATGCCGGATTATCTTACCGCTCTGCCGGAGGCGCTCCGTGCCAAGGCGGCAGACCCGATCGATTTCGACGCTTTGAAGGGCAAGAGAGTCGCAGTGCTCGGGGTTGGGGCTACCGCTGGAGACAATGCGATCTGCGCGCTAGAGCATGGCGCCGAGGTGCATATGTTCTGCCGCCGCCCGACGCATCGGCGCCAACAGGTCTATCGCTGGTGCATCACCTCGGGGTTTCTGCACCACTTCGGCGATCTCGACGATGCATGGCGTTGGCGCTTCATGCACCAAATTCTGAACATACGCATGGGCATGCCGCCAGAGACCTGGAAGCGGGCCAGCAGTCACCCGAATTTCACCCTACACACCAGCGCCGACTGGAAAGCCGCAACACCGAAGCATGACGGTGTAGAAATCAAGACCAGCCAGGGCCCGTTTCAGGCGGATTTCATCATCTCGTGCGCCGGCCACGATCAGGACGTGCGCAAGCGCCCCGAATTGGCTCATTTCGCCGAGCATATCGCCCTTTGGAGCGACCGTTACACGCCGCCGCCGGAGGTCCAGGACGAACGGCTTGGCCGCTATCCCTATCTCGGCGTACATTTCGAATTCCTCGAGAAGACCCCAGGCGCGGCGCCCTATCTTGAACGGATCCATGACTTCACTTTTGGCCCGACAATGAGTTTCGGGCCTTCGGGTTGCTCGATCAGCACCTTGCGGCTGACGGTGCCGATGCTGGTCGCCGGGGTGACGCGCGGATTATTCGTCGAGGATGCCGGCCTGCATTGGCAGGCCTTGCTAGAACATCCCAACATGATTCCTTGACCATGCTGAAATGCTACATTCGACACCACATAAGCGTCGCAGCCAATAGATCGCAGGGGCTCGACAAATCGCCTCGCCGGCCCCACTCTATATCACAATACATGCCACATGCAGGAGATTACCATGGCCAAGGCAATGTTCGGAGCAGGCTGTTTTTGGGGGATAGAGGAATCGTTTCGCGCGGTCCCCGGCGTCACCGATGTCGCCGTCGGCTATAGCGGCGGGGCCAAGGACAATCCTAGCTATGAGGAAGTCTGCACCGGCATGACCGGCCATGCCGAGGTGGTCGAGGTTGAGTTTGACGAAACCAAGGTTTCATTCGAGCAATTGCTCGATACCTTTTGGGAAAATCACAACCCGACCCAATTAAACTATCAGGGCCCAGATATTGGCAGCCAATACCGCACCGCGATCTTCACCACCAATGAAGATCAAGCCGACACCGCCATGAAAGCAAAGAAGGCCGAACAGGACAGCGGCCGCCACCCCCGGGATATCGTCACCGAAATTTCCCCGGCCAAGACCTTCTGGCGGGCCGAGGAATATCATCAACAGTTTATCGCTAAGCGCCGGGGCAAGCCCGGCCGGCTGTTCGGCTAAAGAATCGCGCAACAAAGAGGTTGCCTGATCATGTATTTCTGGTTGCCTATGCTGGACCGAAATTGCTGATCGAGCTGTTGTTATTTACCCTAGAAATTCGTTGATTAGACAAAATCTGCTGGCGCGGGAATCGATCGTTCCGGCCAATGGTGATGGCTTCGGCCTGTGTTGGTGCCGAAACGCTGTCCAGATTGGCATTGTTCCGAGACACGTTGCCGGCCTGGGGCGATGCTAATCTGCGCAGTATTTCCGAGCAGATCCGCTCGCAGCTGTTCTTTGCACATGTCCGCGCCTCGACCGGCACTACGATCAAAGCCATCGGAACGATATAACCGGCCACGGCCTCAAACGTAAAAGGCCCACAAGGAGATCAAACATGGACGTTCGTCTGGATGGAAAAATTGCGCTGATCACCGGCAGCAGCCTAGGGCTCGGCCGCGCAATGGCCTTGCGTTTCGCCGAAGCCGGCGCTTCGGTTGCGCTGACCGCGCGCGGCGCCGATGCCCTGGAGGACGCGCGTCAGCAGGTCCAGGCAGCGGGTGGCGGCAATAAGGTCGTCGCTCATGCCTGCGATGTCAGTCAGGCTGATCAATGCCAAGCCTTGCACAAGACGGTAACCGCACATCTCGGCCCGATCGACATCCTCGTCAACAATGCCGGCACCTCGCAGCGGGGTCCGTTTTTGGAGATCTCCGACGAACTCTGGCAGAATGATTTTGATCTAAAACTGTTCGCCGCGATCCGCCTTGCCCGGATGGTTTTGCCGGGTATGCAGGAACGAAAATGGGGGCGCATCATCAATGTTCTCAATGTCGGCGCCAAGGCCCCACCGGCTGAAGGGGCACCGACTGCCGTCACCCGCGCCGCCGGGATGGCGTTGACCAAGGTTCTGGCCGGTGAAGCCGCCAAGCATAATGTTTTGGTCAACGCCCTGCTGGTTGGCCTGATCGACAGCAATCAGCATGAGGTCAAGCATCAGGCTTCCGGCAGCGCCAAAAGCTATGAGGACTTCCTCCAAGCTATGTCGGACGCCAATGGCATCCCCATGGGCAGGGTTGGTCGGGCCGAGGAGTTCGCCGATGTCGCCTGCTTCATGGCGTCCGATCGGGCCAGCTATCTTTCCGGCGTGGCGATCAATGTCGATGGCGGCCGCAGCCCGGTGGTTTAAGGAGTCGTTCCAGTTCCAATCACCAAAACTGAAAGTACAGCGCGTAGCGGCGGCGGCCCGGCGCTCGGTTCAATGATCGTCGCCCAGGTCGGGGTGGCGATGGCGATCATGACCGTGCCGGTGCTAGCGCCGCAAATCGCCGCCGAAATCGGCGTCAAGGCAAGCCAGGTCGGATTATATTCGGCGATAGTGTTCAGCGGTGCGATCGCCTTCACCTCTCTGGCCGGGTCGGTGGTTGGCCGATATGGCTCGGTTCGGACCACCCAGATCGCGCTTCTATTGGCGGTCTGCGGCCTAACGGTTTCGTTGACCGGATGGCTGCCGGCATTGTTGGTCGGCGCCTTTGCCGCCGGCATGGGTTACGGCGTCGCGACACCGGCGGCCAGTCACCTCTTGGCCCGTACCATCACTCCCAAGCGACGTGGCCTGGCCTTTTCGATCAAACAGACGGGGGTGCCATTGGGTGGTTTTTTGCTCGGCCTGACGGTACCGGTCGTAACCGCCTATCACGGCTGGGTCTGGGGGGTGACGACGGTAATCGGATTTTTGCTGGTGGCTATCTGCGCCATCCAGCCAGTGCGCCAGCGCTTCGATAACGACCGCGACCCGACCCGGCGGATCCGACCGGCCGAGACCCTGGCCGCCATCGCCATGGTGCTCGCCGACAGTCGCTTGAGGCCGCTGGCGCTGGCCTCCTTCGTCTACGCGATGATGCAGCTGTCGCTGTTCACCTTCTATGTTGTGGCCCTGGTCGAGCGCGGCGGATTGGACCCGGTGACCGCGGGGGTAACTTTCTCGATCATGCATGTCGGCGGGATGATCGGTCGCCCGTTCATGGGGTGGATAAGCGACCGGGTGCTACCGGCACGGCCGCTTATGTCATTGGTCGGGTTCGGCATTTTTCTGTGTGGTCTCGCCCTGGCCGCCCTGGACGAGAGCTGGTCAACGCCGCTGCTTTGGGCAGTCTCGCTTGGCGTCGGTATTATCGTCGCTGGTTGGAATGGCGTGTACATCAGCGAGATCGCCAGGATCATGCCCGGTGATCAGGTCGGCCGCGCGACCGGCGGGGTTTCAGCCTTTACTTTTCTCGGCGTGGCGATCGGACCGGCGGTCTTCAGCGCCATCGTCGGCGTGACCGGTAGCTATGACCAGGCGTTCCTGACTGTCGGCACCGCCGCCTTGATCCCAGCGCTGTTGCTCTTGCGCCGACCGGGTGAACCGAGGGTATGATGCCGCCGCTTACCAACAGGGATGATAGAGATGAAAATCGTCGTTATGGGCACCGGAGGTGTCGGAGGTTATTTCGGAGCACGCTTGGCCGCCGCCGGCCATGATGTTGGCTTCGTCGCACGCGGCAAACATCTCGCCGCGATCAAAAGAAACGGCCTCAAAGTGCTGAGCGAGAAGGGTGACCTTACCATTCATCCGGCCAGGGCGAGCGACACGCCGGGTGATCTGGGGATTGCCGATATCGTGCTGTTTTGCGTCAAGGCCTACGACACGGAGTCAGCTGCCGAGCTGATCAAGCCGGTAGTCGGCCCGGACACCGGCGTCATCCCGTTTTTGAACGGCATCGGCCATATGGAAATCCTGGAGCGTGTTCTCGGTCCCAGCCATGTGATGGGCGGCGTGGCCAATATCAGCGCTTTGATCGAGAAACCGGGCGTGATCCGCCATTTCGCTAGCATGCAGATCCTTCGGGTCGGTGAAATGGACGATGCCGCGACCCCGCGCATCGAAGCCTTTCGCGCCGCCTGCGCGGAGGCCGGGATCGATGCGCCGGTGCCGAGCAGCATTCAGCGCGAGCTTTGGCAAAAATTCGTGATGATTTGCACGCTTGCCGGGGCCAATTGTCTGACCCGCCTGCCGCTTGGCAACTGCCGCAGCCACCCGGCGACCCGGGCCTTGATGGAGAGCCTGGCCAATGAGACGGTCGCCGTGGCCAAGGCGCTCAGCATCCCACTGCCCGAGGATCAGGTCGAGCGGACGATGGCGGTGCTGGACATGCTGCCGCCGACGATGAAGGCGTCAATCTTGGCGGCGCTGGAGCGCGGCGAGAAACTGGAAGCCTCAGCCTTGAACGGCTCGGTCGCTAGGCTCGGCGAGGCACATGGGATCAACACGCCGATGAACCACACCGTCTATGCCGCCCTGGCGCCGCATGAGAACGGCACCGTCGCAGCCCCTTGACCCACGCCACCCAGCGGTTTAGCGGAACAGCACCACCGGGATCATGCAGGAGCGGATCATTTCGGTTGTCGTCGAGCCGATGATCAGGCTGCGAATGCGGGAATGGCCGTAAGCTCCCATCACCAGAAGATCGATGCCGCGGCTTTCAACCCGGTTGGCGATGACCATGTCAGGTTGCCCGGCTAGCAGTTCAGCCTGGACGTCTAACCCACCAGCGCGAAGAAGCGCGGCGGCATCGTCCAGCTGCTTGCGGGCATTGGGCGTATCGGCGCCAACCGTAAGTATTTGGCATTCTAACTCGGCGTAAAGCGGATTGCTGGCGATATGATCAACCGCCTTCATTGCACTGACACCGCCATCGAAAGCGATCAGAAACCGTTTGATCGGACGGAAGGCGCGGGCCGCGACCAACACCGGCTTGCCGCTGGCCCGGACCACACGTTCCAGATTAGAGCCGAGGTGAAGTTTGGCGAAATCCGCCGCCTCGCCGCGTTTACCGATAACGATGAGATCGGTGTCCGGCTCGAACTCAAGCACAGTTTCGATAAGATCGCCGTTTCTAAGGCGGACTTTGACCTCGGCGACACCCGCTTCAAGCAGGCGCGCCTTGGCCTGATCCAACAGGATCCGCCCGCGACGCTGGGTCAGTTTGCCCTGACTTTCATCTAAGCTGGCCAGTTCATCGAGCAACTGGTCGCGCCCATCGACGACGAGAGTGCCGCTGAAATTAATCGGTGCGCTCGATGCGCCGCGCCGTCCAAGCACATGCAGCAACCCAACCGTGGCCGGAGCCCCCGCCGTCGCCCAAACCGCGTGATCGCAGACGCTTTGGGAATAGATCGACCCGTCGATCAGAGCCATAAGCTTTGTCACTTCTCTTCTCCGTCAATGAGCCATCAAACGCTCTAAGGCGCCAGGCTTGTCGTGAATCGCCAGCTGATCAACAATCGTCTCGCTAGCCTCGTTGAGCCCGACGATCTCCACTATCGCACCTTCACGGCGAAATTTCAGGACCACAGTATCAAGCGCCGCTACACTGGAGATGTCCCAAATATGCGCCCGGCTTACGTCGATGGTCACAGTTTCGAGAACTTCCTTGAAGTCAAACGCCGCCAAAAACCCATCAACTGAGGCGAAGAACACCTGACCTTCAACGAAATAGGTCCGCGACGCGCCATCTTGGGACAGGGTCGAGGTCAGACGGAAAATCTGAGCGATCTTGCCGGCGAAGAATATGCCTGAGAGTAGCACCCCTACCAACACCCCGATCGCCAGATTATGGGTGGTGACAACAACCGCCACGGTCGCCAGCATTACAATCGACGAGCTGCGGGGGTGGAGTTTCAAATCCCGCACCGATGACCAGCTGAAAGTACCGATGGAGACCATGATCATGATCGCCACCAGCGCCGCCATTGGGATTTGCTTCACCCAATCACCAAGCCCTACACAGAAGATCAGCAGGAATACACCGGCGCATAGGGACGACAGCCGCCCTCGCCCGCCGGATTTCACGTTGATCACTGATTGGCCAATCATCGCACAACCGGCCATGCCGCCAACAAACCCGGTGGCGCAATTGGCCACACCTTGGCCAACACATTCCCGGTTCTTGTCGCTCGGCGTGTCGGTCAACTCATCAACGATCTGGGCCGTCATCAGCGATTCCAGCAACCCAACAGCGGCGATCGCCGAAGCATAGGGCAGGATAATCCACAGGGTTTCGAGATTGAGCGGAATATCCGGCAGCAGGAAAATCGGTAGGGTCGAGGGCAACCGCCCCATATCTTCGACGGTTCGCAGATCCAGCCCTAAGCCTAGCGAGAGCGCAGTCAGGACCAGGATGCAAATCAATGGCGACGGCACCACCTTGGTCACGAGCGGCAGCAGATAGATAATCGCCAACCCGCCCGCGACCATGGCATAGGTCAGCAGCGGCACATTGGTAAGCTCCGGCAATTGCGCCAGAAAGATCAGGATCGCCAGCGCGTTGACGAACCCAGTCATCACCGAACGGGAAACGAAGCGCATCACCGTCCCCAGACGCAAGGCCCCAGCCGCGATCTGGATCAAGCCGACCAGCACTGTCGTAGCTAGCAGATATTGCAAGCCGTAATCGCGCACCAAGGTTACCATCAACACAGCCGTCGCGGCGGTCGCCGCGGAAATCATCCCCGGCCTGCCGCCGACGACCGCCGTGATTACCGCGATTGAAAATGACGCATAGAGACCAACCTTGGGGTCGACGCCGGCGATGACCGAGAACGCAATGGCCTCAGGAATTAACGCCAAGGCCACGACCAATCCGGCTAGAATATCGCCGCGGATGTTACCGAACCATTCAAACTTAAGTCTGGACAGGAAAACAAAATTCATGCAGCGCAGCTCCAGGAAATTTGGCCGCAATGGCGACCAAGATTAGATTTTAAGAAAGGTGGTCAGATGTGATGACGCGGGGTGGCTCGCTTTAGTACTTTCGGGTGCGACCCTCGCGATTTTCATTAATGTTGTTGCAGTGCAACATAAATAAATAGATACCGCCTCGCCCGTTTAAAAGCAAGACATTCAATTCCCAGCCAGATCCGGCTTTAACGCGTCGCCGAGCTGACACGCGGAGGCCCAATTTCTTAATCCGGCGCCTCGAAACGGACCGGTTCCGGCGTAATGCGCCCGGATTTGGCCCATTCGGCCAGTTCTCGCTTGAGGACCTTACCGCTGGCGGTGAGCGGGAACTCGGTCATGACGAGGAAGTATTCCGGCATATCGAATTTCGACAGCCCGAGATCGAACAGATGCCTCAGAAGTTCCGCCACCGGCGGCGGCGCTGCATCACCCAATGGCAGCACCGACAGACAAACCCGCTCGCCCAACCGCTCGTCCGACACCGGGAACGCGGCGGCCTTGGCGATGCCGGGATGCTTGATCACCAAATCCTCGATCTTCGCTGGATAAATATTATGCCCGCCGCGAATGATCAAATCCTTCAAGCGCCCGGCGACATGAAGGTTGCCGCGCTCGTCCAGCATCCCCAGGTCGCCGGACAAGAAGTCACCAACGGCATTAAAGGAATTTTCTGTCGCGCTCTGATTGTCGAAATAGCCGAGCATTAGACAGCCGCCCATGCCACCGATTTCCCCAATTGTGCCGGCCGGCACTTCGAGGTCGGCGTTCTCCTGATCGTAGATCCTGATCCCATAGGCCTTGCCGCCGGTGCCGCAGGTAGAGCAAACCGTCTCGGTATCATCAACGGGATGGGTGTATTGATGTGAGGAATTCTCGCTCATCCCGTAGATGTTCTGCGGTTTTACCCCCTGTGCCAGGAACGCCTCGGCAGTGGCTGGCGGGATCGGCGCGCCGGCCATATAGAACAACCTTACCGAACCGAGCTTGGCGATGCCGCGAGCCTTCTGCTCGGCCAACATATCCATCGCATGGGTTGGCACCCCCATCACATAAGTCGCCCCGGTCTCAATGATCCAATCCAGCTTGGAACGGCCGGGCGGCGGGTCGTCGAGCACCAATTCCATGCCGGCGATCATCGCCTGGCCAACCGCGACCCAAGCAATATGGTGGCTTAAAGGCGACAGTGTCAGCAGGATTGTCCGGTCATTATGGTGCCAATCGGCAACGAGATCCCGACAATTGGCCAATAAGGTGTTGTCGGAATGCATCACCCCCTTGGGCGTCCCGGTGGTGCCGGAGGTAAAAGCGAGATAGGTTACTTTGTCCGGATTGCGCAGCGCCGGCGGTCCGGATACCCCCTCAGCGCTGCCAGTCGATTTGCCTAAACTAGGCATCGCGCTCCCAGTGTCATGACCTGCTGGTAGACGATAGACCTTGCGCACCCTTTGGCTGGCTTCGAGGGGGCCGAAAACGTCCCGCGCGGCGGCGTCGGCGCCATAGCCCTCCTCGATGAACAGGGCGCTGGCGCGGATCCGCTCGGCCAAACCGAGAATCTCCTCGACCGTGTAATTGCGGTGCAGGGAGGGATTGCAGACATAACCGTTGCGCGAACAGGCGAGAAACACCACCAACGCTTCCAGCCGGTTCGACATCCACAGCGACACCCGCTCGCCCTCACACAGGCCGGATGCCGCCATGTCCGCCGCCACCACGTCGACCCAACCCTTGAGCGCCGCCCAACTCAGCCGACGGGCGCCATCGCGGGCGGCCCAGGCGGCAGGCCGGAGCGCCGCGTGCTCCGCCATCAACGTGTAAAACGTATCGGCGGTCCACACCCCGTCTGCATAGTACCGACGGGCGGCTTCAGGATCGTGCAGAGTGAGAAGCCGGCTCATTCCTCACCTCCGCTCAGTGGCCAAACTGTTCCGGATCAGGCGACCGGCGCTCTCGGAATGACGCCCCAAGCTCCTTCGATTCCTTGCTGTCGAGATATTGCCGCAACAACAGGTCATGAGCGACCCGGGCAAGCCCGCCAACACCGCCATGGCGGGCGTTGAACGCGCCCTTGATAGCAGCCAACGCCACCGGGCCTCGATCGGCGATGATTAGCGCCATGGCTCGTGTTTCCTCGACCAGCTTGTCATCCGGAACCACCTTATTGATCATGCCGATATCCAAGGCCTCGGCTGCCGACAGGCGCGGGTTCATATACCAAAGCTCCTTGGCCTTCTTCTTGCCGACCAAGTCCTCCAGATACCAGGTGCCATAGCCGGCATCGAACGAGCCCATCATTGGCCCGACCTGGCGAAACACCGCGCCCTCCTTGGCGATAGTCAGATCACAGACCACCTGCAGCACGTTGCCGCCACCGACCGCATACCCGTTGACGCTGGCGATGACCGGTTTCTGCAAACGGTCGATCGCCTCATACATGTCCAGGGTCGGCAGCACGCCGGCATAGGTTCTGGTGTCCTCCATGCCATCCTTGCGCCCGCCGATGCAGAAGAACTTGTCCCCGGCCCCGGTGATCACCAGCACCCGGGTGCGGGTTTCCCGGCGCATCAACTCGATGCAGTCGCGCACCTCGTGACAGGTGGTTTCGGTGAACATGTTACCGTCATCGGGGCGGTTCAGCGTGATCGTGCCGACCGGCCCGTCTTCCTCATAGATAATGGTCTCGTAGCTCACCGAAACACTCCCTACTAGATTCCTAGCGTCAGGCCAACGATCCCCCGTCAGCGATCCGGGAGCAAGACCCGGGCCTTGCGATTCACCCCTGTTGACGTGTTCTATCATGTAGCGGCGCACGGTCGTCCGATTGCCGTCGGCCAAAACACGACACAACCCCTTTTGGAGATTCGCCCCATGGCTCAAGCCCGCCACGACAATCTCAGGATCGACGAGCAACGACTCTGGTCGACTCTGATGCGCTCCGCCGAGATCGGTCCGGGCAATGCAGGCGGTATCCGACGCTTAGCGCTTTCCGACGCGGACAAGGAAATGCGTGATCAGTTCGTCGCCTGGTGCGAAGCGTCCAGCTGTACCGTCACCATCGACCAGGGTGGCAGCATCCGGGCCCGCTATCCCGGCACCGAGGACCTGCCGCCGGTGCAAATCGGCAGTCATCTGGATACCCAGGTCGCTGGCGGACGCTTTGACGGCATCCTCGGAGTGCTGGCCGGGTTGGAAATCATCCGCACCCTCTCGGACCACGGCGTCCGCACCCGCCGGCCAATCGAGGTGGTGAACTGGACCAACGAGGAGGGCGCCCGTTTCGCCCCACCGATGGGAGCCGCCCGGGTTTTCTCTGGCGAGCATAACATCAACTGGCTGCATGGCCTGCTCGACGATGACGGCCTCAGCTTCAAGGATGAGTTGGAGCGGATCGGCTATCTTGGGGAGGATCCGGCCGGCAACCGGCCGATCGACGCCTATTTCGAGCTGCATATCGAACAGGGCCCGGAGCTGGAAGCGGCGGACACCCATCTGGGGATCGTCGTCGGCGGCTATACTGCGTACGGTCTGACGGTGAAATTCCTCGGCACCACCGCCCATTCCGGCCCTACACCGATGGAGCGGCGCAGCAACGCCTTGGTCGGGGCGGCCAAGTTCATCGACGCGGTCAATGATATCGGCTGGCAGCACGCGCCGATCGGCAAATCTTCCGCCACCCGGCTGGTCGTCTGGCCGAACAAACCCGGTATCCTCCCGAGCGAGGCCGAGGTATCGGTCGATATGCGGCATATCGATCCCGCCGTGACCGAACAGATGCGCATCTCCGCCCATCAGGCATTATCGGAGACCACCAAGCAGGCGCAGGTCGGTTTCGAGGTGGTCTCGGACTGGACTTTTGGCGACGTCGCCTTCGATGCCGATCTCACCACCCTGGTCCGCGATACCGCAGGCGATCTCGGGGTCTCGGCGATGGACATGCACAGCCAAGCCGGCCACGACGCCTATTGCGTCTCCGAGGTCGCCCCGGCGATCCTACTGTTCAGCCCTTGTGTCAAGGGGATCTCCCATAACGAGACCGAGGATGTGGTGCCCGAGGATACCTGGCCCTCGGTTAATGTCCTACTGCACGCGGTGCTGCGGCGGGCGGATCGGGAGTAACGCGGGCCGCTTTAAACCCGGCTGATGCGTCCTTCAATCGGGTATTGCGGGTCGTTGAAGCCTGGAGTGGAGGCGTGGCCGGCCACCACCAGGGAGTCAATCAGCGCCTCATCCTCGGCGGTATAGGTATAGTCCAGGGCGATCACATAGGCCTGCCATTGCGCCATCGTGCGCGGCCCGGCGACCATTGAGTCGACGGCCTTACTGTTCAACACCCATCCAACAGCAATGTCGATCGCCGTCGCGCGCTTAGCCTCGGCGTGCGCCTTGATCTTCTGGACGATCTCCAGCGACTCGTGCCGCCACTCGGTTTGCATCATCCGGCGATCCTGCCGCGCCACCCGGCTGTCCGCCTCGGGGGCCACGTTCGGCGCGTATTTCCCGGTCAGCATGCCGCGGGCTAACGGGCTATACGGCACCACGCCAAGGCCGTAATAGGCACAGGTCGGCAGCTGCTCTATCTCCGGCATCCGGTTCAACGCGTTGTAATAGGGCTGACTGGCAATCGGTCGTTCGATACCCAACCGGTCACAGATGCTGCAGATCTCGGCGATCCGCCAGGAGCGATAGTTCGAGACCCCGAAATAACGGATCTTGCCGGCTCGCATCAGGTCACCCATGGCCCGCACCGTTTCCTCCAGCGGCGTGTCGTGATCTTCCTTATGCAAGTAATACAGATCGATATGGTCGGTGCCGAGCCGGCGCAGCGAATCGTCGCAGGCCTGCATGACCCATCGCCGCGACAATCCACCGGTATTCGGATCGGCGCTGAGCTTGTTCGCCAGTTTAGTCGCCAGAACCCAGTGATTTCGCGTGCTTCTGATACAGCGCCCGACCACCCCCTCCGACTCGCCGCCGACATAGGTATCGGCGGTGTCGATGAAGTTAACGCCTGAATCCTTCGCCGATGCGATTATCGCCTGACTGTCGGCCTCGTTGGTCTCCCGCCCAAACAGCATGGTGCCAACACAAAGCGGCGAGACCTTCAGGCCGGAGCGGCCAAGCTTGCGGTAGTTCATAGCGGTGAAATCCTCATTACAAACGTCCGGCATTTTGGCGACCTCGGCCCGGCAAGTCCACCGTCCAGACGGACCATCAGCTTGGGGATCCCCGGGACGATTCCCAGACGATTCGGCGACTTGCTCAATCCGCCGCCGCATGTTTCGATCGGGCGTACACATCAGGAAAATACAATGAGCACAATTACCGCCAAGGCTCACGAAAAACTAACCGGGGTCAGCACCGCGACCTTGACCACGCAACTGTTCAAACGCGGGCTGCGTAATGTGTATCTGCAGGGTGTCGGGCGGCTGACCAGTCATCATCGCTCGATGGTCGGCGAGGCCTTTACCCTGCGCTATATCCCGGCGCGCGAGGATCTCGACCATCTAGGGGTGTTTCGGGACTATGACCATCCCCAACGTAAAGCCATCGAGAGCGTGCCTGAGGGCGGGGTGCTGGTGATGGATTGCCGGGGCGACGCCAGCGCCGCCTCGGCCGGCTCGATCCTAGTGACGCGGCTGATGATGCGTGGCGGCGGCGGGCTGGTGACCGATGGTGGTCTCAGAGATTCGCCGGAGATCGCCGGATTCGACATCCCCTGCTTCACCGGCGGGGCTTCGGCGCCGACTAATTTGATCAAGCACCACGCGGTCGAGCAATTGAACCAGCCGATCGGCTGCGGCGGGGTGGCCATCTATCCCGGCGACATCATGGTCGGCGATCGTGAGGGCGTGGTGGCGATCCCCGCGCTTCTGGCCGAGGAGATCGCCCATGAAGCCCATGCCCAGGAGCGTCAGGAGCGCTTTATTATCTCGGAGATCCGCGCCGGCAAGGCCCTGCGCGGGGTCTATCCGCCAAACGAAGAAACCCGCCAGCGCTACGACGCCTGGACCGAAGATTAAGAGGAACAAACAATGAGTGTCACGATCTATCACAATCCCCGCTGCTCGAAATCCCGCCAGACCCTGGCCTTACTTCAGGACCAAGGCATCGAGATTGAAATCATTGAATATCTGACCTCCCCGCCGGACGCCGTGACCCTGGCCGGCATTCTCGACAAGCTGGGGCTGCAACCGCTTGAGCTGATGCGGCGCAAGGAGGCCTCGTTCAAGGATCTTGGACTGGCCGATGAGGAGAAATCCCGCAACGATCTGATCCAGGCGATGGTCAACAACCCGATCCTGATCGAACGGCCGATCGTCCTGTCCGGCGACAAGGCAGCCCTGGGACGCCCCCCCGAGGCAGTGCTGAAAATTCTGTAGCTTAGCAGTCCACGTCCGCCTCGCGAGCCCAGGCCAGTACACCCATTTTTGCCATCCAGACCAGCAGCCGGGCACCCTGTTCCGCCGGTTGACCGACCAGCAGCGCCGTCAGCGCCTCCACCCGGCACGGCCCCTGCTGCTGAAGATGCTCAAGCACCGCGTCGGCGCTTGAGCCGTGCCAAATATCCATGACCCCGTCGATCGACGTTGCCTGGGCCGCCGCTAAGCGGACGCGCGCCTCTTTGGTCGCCGAAATCAACGTGTCGTTGGACAGCGAGGCGGTGGCAAAACCGACAAAATCGGTGAACGGATCGCCCTTCACCGGGCTGACGGGGAAATTCTCCGGCGCGGCATCATGCGAGGTACCGCTGGCGCGGCGTTCCGCCTGCTCAGCCCAATGGGCAACCAATTGGTCGACGACGACCGGCCAGTTGAACATCGCGCGGGCCCGTTGGCGTCCGGCTTCGCCCATCCGGCGGCGTAGATCCGGGTCCCGGATCAACGCTTCCAGAGCGGCCGAAGCAGCGGCAACCCAGCCGCCATCGCCTCGATCGGCGTGATGCCGAAGGTTTCCTGGATGTTGTCGACCAGCGAAATAAACACATCGGCGCCGGCCCAAACACGATCAACTAAGGGCCGGTCGTTGCCATCAAGGAACTGAACTTTGACCGAAGGCGCGTGGTTGCGTGCGGATTCTTCATACAGCTTGCAGTCCTGCTCGCCGCCCGGAAACCAGCCGACATTCAGCATACGAAGCTTGGCGCCGGTGCTCTGAGCCGCTGCTTCAAGTGCCAGAAACATCGAGCTGGGATGGGCTTTTTCAAAATACGACAGCCGACCGACCCAAAGCACAACAATCTCGTCATCGGCGATGCCAAGTTTCTTGCGCACGCCCGCGCGGGTACCGGGCTGGTCGATCAATGTCTGGATATCGTCAACCTCGACCCCCAATGGGATCACAGGCATCGCCGGAAATGGCCTTGGCTTGTCGCCGGAGCCGCCAAAGCGCCCGGCAAGAAAATCCGCATGGCCTTCATACATCGCCGTCAGCGCATCGCGCACCGATGGCGAGGTGCAGAGCATCGTGTCCCAGGGCTGGATCGGCGAGGCGATCACCCGGGCGATGTATTCCCGCATCGCCGGCGGCGCCAAAGTGTGGACCAACCCGGTAATCGAATAGGCCCGGTCGTCATGGGCCCGGCGCATCCAAGCCAGATCCGCCAGATCCGCGCTGGCCCGCAGCAAGGTTCCTGCTTCGCTCATGGCCTGGGGGTTGAAGACGCTGGTAGTCAGCACCGATTTGGTTGCCGGCAGGGTCGGATACAACGCCGCCGCGACGTCGTTATTGTCCATCCGGTTGAACGAGAGAAAGTTGATTGCGTCTCCCGGCGCGTATCGGGCTAGCGCCCGGTACAGGCCGAGATTAGCGACATCCTTGCCGAACGGATTTTTTTTCAGGGCTATCCCCGTGCCACCGAGATAAATCGCGCAGGCAACGGTCATTTCAACTTCCTTCCTGAATGCATACTAATTCAGCGGCGCGGTTCGAGTCCTCGCCTCTCCAGCCAGGTTCCTGCTTAACCTTATGCCAATTGGCGAATTGGAGTGCCGTCGTGCCACGCCTGGATGTTTTCCACGGCATGGCCATGAAACATCTTGTAGGTCTCCTCGGTGACATAGCCCATATGAGGAGAGAGCACGACATTCTCCAAGCTTCTATAGGGGTGCTCTGTCGGCAGCGGTTCGACATCGTAGACATCAAGCGCCGCGCCGCGAATGGCGCCGACCTGCAGGGTCTGGAGCAACGCTGCCTGATCGATGATTGGGCCGCGCGAGGTGTTGACCAGAAAGGCGTCGGGCTTCATTAACGCCAACTCGGCTGCCGTAACCAAGCCGCGCGAGCGATCGCTAAGTACCATGTGGATACAGATAAAATCAGCGCGTCGGAACAAATCCTGCTTGCAGACCAACTCGGCGCCAAACTCATTGCAGCGCTCCTCGGTCAAGTTCTGGCTCCAGGCGATGATTTCCATGCCAAAGGCCTTGGCGAAACTGGCCACCTGGCTGCCAATCTTTCCAAGCCCCAGAATACCGATGGTCCGGCCACGCAGTTCCAAACAAATTCGCGTCTGCCATTTCCCCTCGCGCATCATCCGGTCGTCATGGGCTATATTGCGGGCGCTGGCCTGCAAAAGCGCCCAGGTGTGTTCCGCCGTGGCCCAGGCGGAGCCATGGGTGCCGCAGACTACGACGCCCTTGGCCCGGGCCGCCTCGACATCAACCGAGGCATTGCGCATACCCGTGGTGACGAACAGTTTCAGATTGGGCAGGTGCTCAAATATCTCGGCGCTGAACGGCGTGCGCTCACGCATGGCGCAGATGATCTCGAAATCCCGCAGCCGTTCGGCAAGGGCCACCGGCTCGACCAGATTATCGTCGAAAACCACGGTCTGGTATTCCGCTGGGAGCGAGGCCCAGTCAGCCATTGTCAGGGCCAAATTGGTATAGTCGTCAAGGATTGCGATTTTTGACATTAGTTAAATTACTTTCTTAGAGGTATCAATTAAGAAATTGTTTTTATTAATTAATATAACTATCAGTTAATCGAAAAACAAAATCCGCCAAGCTACTCCACTACCTCCTCACTAGTCATATCAAGCGAGGCCGAATTCATGCAGTAGCGCAGCCCCGTGGGATGCGGCCCATCCTCGAAGACATGACCGAGATGGCCATCACAACGCGAACAGTGCACCTCGACACGGGTCATAAAGAAACTCCGATCAGTCGTCGTTTCGATCGCTTCGGGGTTGATCGGCTCAAAAAAGCTCGGCCAACCGGTTCCGGATTCGAACTTGGCTTCACTGTTAAACACCGGCTGCCCGCAACAGATACACGTGTAAGTCCCGGGGTCTTTGTTATAGGCGTATTTACCGGAGCCAGCCTGTTCGGTGCCATGCCCCCGTGCGACCTTGTACTGATTGTCGTCCAGCTGCGCCCGCCACTCGGCTTCCGTCTTAACGATTTTTTCCATGACCGAATTCCCCTCAGTGCTAAGCCTAGTGATCGGCTCTCACCTTTGCCGAGATTAAGACATGGAGGCCGCCTTGGACAAGCGCCGCCTCAGAATAACACGCTCGCACAAATCCACCCGGGTCTGCCGCGGTCAGACCTGGCGCCGTTCTTCAACTAATACCCCATTTTTAACCAGCCCGTCGATTTCCTCTTCGGAATAGCCGTGATCGGCCAGAATTTCGCGGCCATGCTCACTAAATTTTGGCGGGACGCTCTTCACCGATCCCGGTGTACGGGAGAACTTGATCGGAATACCCCAACTTTTGTACCAGTCCTTCTCGACCCGCATGTTCCGGTGCAGGGTATGCGGGTGGTTCATCACGTCATGGGTGTTACGGATCGGGCCGACCGGCAGGCCCGCCGCTAACAATTTCTCGCAGAACGCCTCGCCCTCGACTTCGGCGAAGGTACCAGCGAGTTCCTCTTTTAGAGCCGCATTATTTTTCTGACGATCGCCATTGGTCTTGAAGCGCGGGTCCTGCCCCAATTCCGGCCGGCCGACCTCATCACACAACCGCCGCCAGGCCCGATCGTTACCGCCGGCGATGAAGATTTTACAGGTCTTAGTCTCGAACAGATCGTATGGCGCGATATTGGGGTGCGGGTTGCCGGTCAGTCCGGGAACCTTGCCGTCAGAGACGAAATAATTGGCCACATGCGGGTGCATCAGCGCCAACCCGCAATCGTACAAGGTCATGTCCAGATACTGACCGATGCCCGAGCGTTCGCGCTCTAACAACGCCATCAGGATCGCGTTACCCGCATAGAGCCCAGTGCCGATATCGACCATTGCCAGACCGAGCCGCGTCGGGCCGCTTTCCGGCGCGCCATTGATCGAGAAATGCCCGACCATGGCTTGGATGATCCCATCATAACCCGGAAATCCGCCATAGGGTCCATCGGCGCCAAAGCCGGAAATCCGGCAATGCACCAGTTTAGGAAATTTCTTAGCAAGCACCTCTTCGTAGCCGAGGCCCCAGCGTTCCATCGAACCGGTTTTGTAATTCTCAATGATCACATCGGCGCCCTCAAGCAGGCGCAGCAACACCGACTTACCCTCCTCGGTCGCCAGGTCCAGACCGATCGATTTCTTATTGCGGTTCACACCGATAAAATACGACGCGTCACCCTCGTGGAAGGGAGGCCCCCAATCGCGAACCTCGTCGCCTTGCGGCGGTTCGACCTTGATGACCTCGGCCCCATGGTCGCCCAGCATCTGCGTGCAATACGGCCCTCCCAGAACCCGGGTGCAGTCAACAATCTTAATCCCGGCGAGCGCGCCGCCGCTTGTCTGTTCAGTCATGGGGAGAGGCCATCCATTTATCGTGGTGCGCATTCGACGCAAAACCTATGGGAGAGCGGCGACGCTCGCAAGAGGGAGAAGACAAATCCTCTCCTTCACCCTATCCACAAAAATTCGGCATCCCAGCTGGTGTTTTCACCAGGGCAGGCCTCGGGGCCGAAGCCTGCGACTCCTCGGTGACGGCGATGGCGACATATCGCAGCTTTTGTTCCCCCATCCGTCGCGCCGATCATGCTAAGGATTGGGTCCTGGCATACGCCAGGACGACGGATAAGATATTCCCCACACGTCTACCGCGGGCTGGGATTACAAATATTTCTAAGCCGCCTTGCCTACCCCGAACACCCGCGCGGCGAAAGCCGGGTAGATCTCGGAGATTTCCTTGGCCACCTCACCCCTAATCGTCGCCAAGCTGGCGGCGTCCGGTACCGGCGTGACCGGCACCTCGCCATCCGGCAGGTCAAACTTGAAGCCGGTCTGAATGTGGATTTCCTCGACCGTGTGACCGGGATGCACGCTCTCCAAACGAAAACAGCGGCGTTCCTTATCGACATCGAACAGACAACGATCGGTGATCAACTTATAGGGGCCGCCGGGACGATAGACGTTGTCGTCGGAGAAGCCGGGCGCGCTGATGAAATCGACCTCTTCCACCAAGGTACGCGGCGTGTGTTCAAGGCGAAACAGGATCACCCGCGGTACCACGAAATACAGATAGCCCGAGCCGAAGGAGCCGGGGAAGCGCGCTTTGGGCTGGGCGTAATCGCCAACGGCAACCAGATTCACATTGGCTTTACCGTCAATTTGCGCGCCGGAGAGAAAAAAAGCGTCCATCCGGCCTTGGCCTGCGACGTCGAAGATCTCCTTGCCGCCATCGGTGAAAAAGTTGTTGTCCTCGCTACCGAGTACCGAAACCCGCATGGTTCCGTTACTGCGCGAACGGGCCAGCAGCGCCGCCGCACCGGGGATAGGCGATGCAGCACCGACCGCCACATGGCGCAGACCATCTAGATTATTGGCGATGGCACCGATCAGCACCTCTTCCAAAAGCACGTTAGTCATCAGGCTATTCCGCCGCCTGGGCTGCACTGCCGAAGACAAACTGCTCCATATAGCGTTGGAAACCCTGGTCGGAGCGGGCGTCCGCGGCGTATTTCGCCAGATGCGGGTGATCCGCGCCATAGCCGTCGGGAATCCCCAGCGGCCAAGCGCCGTTCTCGGCCTCGGCGATCGCCGAGACGTAGAGACCGGGGATCGTGCCCGCCTTGGTCTTCAAATCGCCCATCAGGTTGTAATCGACAATCTTCTCCGCGGTCACATAGGTCTCTGCCGAGGCATGGGCCATCAACATCAACTCTCGGCGCACGCCGATCCAGACATTGCCGAACTTGTCGGCGAGCGGCGCGTGGATCAGCGCCACGTCGGGCCTGAGCGCCGGCAGATAAACAATCGGGTCATCACTCTCGGCGAAGGGATTGTTGCCAACCTTCCAATCCGACCGGTTTGCCAGAATGTCAGAGCCGACCAGCCCGCGCAGCGGAATGAACGGGATCCCCTTCTCCGAGGCCTGAAGCGCCGCGTGGACCGCCGGGCAGGTGGCGTCCATCATCTTGATCGACGCCTCTTTGATTGCCTTGGTGAAGCGCGGCGCCAAGCCATGTTCGGACAGGGTCACCGCCGAGGTCTCCACCGTCGCCACGCAGCCAGCGCCGATCAGCATATCGCCTTGGAAGCCAAAGGTCGGCACGCCGACAATGTGCAGATCCCTGGCCCCGCGCCGGATCAACGCCCGGACCGCGGCCAGGGCGCAGTAGGAATAGTCTGGCGGCAACGCAATCTTGGCGCCATCGGGGATGCAGGAGACGAGATCATCGACGGAGAGCTGGGTGGCGAGCATGACATTCTTTCCCATGGACTGAGTGCCAGGATTCTAAAGGATACTAGCGGAGCAATCCAGGCTGGTCGCGCATATCAATTGTTTCATTATGGCATCAGGGGCATCGCGTGCATCTACAGCGCCTGCACTACCCGCGTGCTTGCCTTGATTCGGTCGGAAAAATGGTACCAGCCGCGCATCGCCTTGAACTCAGCCGTCTCCAGAGCCTCTGGCCCCACCAGTTCGTAGACGGCGGTATAGGTCTTCGCCGCGTTGGTGGTCCGCTCGCCCTTGTCGATAACCGACGCCTCACCGACCGAGACATAGCGCTGGCCACCGATAACCCCGGGGCAGGCCAGGGCGTCGGGCAAATGCACCTCGTTGTACCAAGTGTTCCATTCCGCCTCGACGTCAGCGTCGATTTCGGCCGTCACGATTAGCAGGCAGGCGGGATAGCGGCTCATTATCGTCTCCTTTTCGGGGCCAAAACCTATAACTTAGCTTGCCCAACCCAGATCCGGCCGGCGCTGATGCCACTCACTCGCCTGCTCAAAGGCAAGCGCCGCCCGCAAGGCCATCGGCTCGTCTTGCGCCTTGGCGTGGATCATCAAACCGATCGGCAACCCACCCTGGCCAAAGCCGCAAGGCAGGCTGACCGCACAGAGCCCAAGTAGATTACCCATGAGCGTGTTGCGCGAGTAACGGGTGTTCCAATGTTGATAGCTCTCGCCGCTGGCGTCGACCTCGGCCAGTGGCCGCGCGGTACTCGGGCAGGTCGCGGCGATGAACACATCGATATCCCGCAGGGCATGATCGGCCTGGGCCGCAAGCCTGGCGCTGGCGCGGCGGGCTCGCAAGTAGTCCACCGCCGAGGCATTCCGCCCCTCGGCCAGGCGAAACGCCAGGGTCTCGTCATAGGAGTCGAAATTCGGTAGCAGTTCCTCATGCGCCAAGGCCCCCTCGACGCTGCTGATCAACAGCCGAGGATTGGCCGCCAGGGCCTCTGTCGCTTCGCTCAACGGGATCCGCGTCACCTGGGCGCCGAGATCAGCAAAAACCCTGGTCGCAACGTCGATCGCAGCAACGACGTCCGGGTCCAGGTCCTCGGCGAACAGTCCCTCCGCCAAACCGATCCGTAAGCCGCGCGCGCCATCGCCAAGGCCGGACAGAACGTCCTGGCGTCGGGCGGTCAGGCTCATCGCGTCACGCGGGTCGGCGCCGTGCAAAGCCTGATAAACTAGGGCGGCATCTTCGACAGAGCGGGTCAGTGGACCAACCGAATCAAGTAGATCGCTGATCGGAAAAACCCCGGCCCGGCTCACCTGGCACACCGTCGGTTTCAGCCCGACCGTTCCACACAAACCGGCGGGGATGCGCACGGAACCACCAGTATCGGTGCCGAGCGCGATCGGCACGATACCGGCAGCGACCGCCACCGCCGAACCACTGCTGGAGCCGCCGGGCACGTGATGCTCCTCGGCCCAGGGATTGTGCGGCGTGCCTTGATCACGGTTGACCCCGGGGCCGCCGAGAGCAAACTGCACCGTGCGGGTCTTCCCCAGCAGCACCATCCCAGCTCGCCGCAACTGGTCGACGACGGTCGCGTCTTGGACCGCGATATTGTCCAGCAACGCGTTTGATCCGGCAGTGGTCGCAAGGCCTCGGACGTCGATGATGTCTTTCGCTGCGAACGGGATACCGTGCAGTGGGCCCGCGTCATATCCTGAGCGTAACGACAATTCCGACGCCCGCGCCGCGTCCAGGGCCATCGCGCGCGGGATCAATTGGAACGCCCCAAGCGCCGGGTTCAGGGCCTCGGCCCGATCCAGCAAATGCTCCATCAAGGTCACCGGCGAAAGCGACCCGTCGTGAATTCGCCGCGACAGAGCGCTGACGGTCAACCAATGCAGGGGGGTATCGGACATCACGTGACCTCCTCAGCCAGTTTACCGCGCCAACGATGCGATCAATGCTGCGGCTTATCCAGTCGCACCCCGGTAAAATCCTCGAATACCTCGATCAAGCCCCACATCTCGTGCAACTGCAGCCCCTTGGCGTCGCCGGCTAGCCATGCCTGGGTGGCGGCGCCGCCCATGATCATCGGAAAACCGAGCGAACGGGCGAGATCGGAAGCCAATCGAACGTCCTTGCTCACGGTTTGCAACCCATGGGTCGGTCCGTCGCCGGGCTTCGGTTTCGCTGGCGTGTCGAGGATGCGGTCCGCGACGTTGTTGAAGATCGTGCTTCCGCCGCTGCTGACCTTGAGCACATCGCGAATGATTTCCGGGGTGAGGCCGGCCTTGACGCCGAGTAACATCCCTTCCATCGCAGCGGCCGCATTCGACGCCATGACCAAATTATTAATCAGTTTGATGGTCGCGCCCGACCCGATCGGGCCGACATGAAAGATGTTCCCGCCAAACGCTTCCAGCACCGGCCTCGCCAGCTCGAACGTGGTCGCATCGCCGCCAACCATGACCGTGAGGGTGCCGTCCAGCCTTTGCAAACCGCTGCCGCTGACCGGAGCATCCAGAACGCCGATGCCTTTTTCCGCGCCGGCGCTGGCCACCCGCCGGATCACATCCGGAGAGATGGTGCTGGTATCAATATAGACGTCACCTTGTTTGGCGCCAGCAAGCACCCCATTGGGGCCGAGGGCAACATCCTCGCTGGCCGCGTTCGATGGCAGCGAGGCAATCACGATATCCGAGGCTTCAGCGACCTCGGCTGGTGTCTTGGCTGACGCGGCGCCAGCGCTGACCAGCGCCGCGACCTGCTCAGGCCGCAGATCGGCGACCGTCAACTCGAAACCGGTACGCAGGATGCACTCGGCGATCGGCTTCCCCATGCCACCAAGGCCAATCATTCCGACCTTCATCCGCATTTCCCCAAAATCTCATTTTCATCACTCAATATGTTGACCACTACGCCGGCCCTACCGGTGGCGGAAATTAGGCACCCAAAATTACTGATCGTGTGGGAATTACCAGAGCCCGGACCCGCCGAAGCGGGCCCGGTCTCTGGACAGTTAGGTTAATCTAGATAGGTAGCATTCAACTTCTGGGCATCACCCCAAAGCTTGTATTTAGCCCGGAATGCTAGATAGCTGTCGGCGAACTCCTTGAAAGTAGGATCGGACGCCGACTCTTCGACAAGAACGTCTTTCCAGGCCTTCTCGAAGACCGCCAGTTGCTCGTCTTTCCAGCGATGCCTGATCACACCATATTTCTCCCCCATCTCCGCAAGGGCATCAGGATTCATGGCCTCGCTCTCGGCATAAGTATAGATAAGTTGATTGCCCAACGAGGTTTTGATCATTTCTTGGTAAGCCGGTTTCAACCCGTTGTACTTGGTCTTGTTGACCAACAGTTCTCCAACCGAAGTCTGTTGATGCCAGCCCGGGAAATAGTTGTGCTTGGCAATCTGATAAAAACCGTAGCCGATGTCGATCGTCGGCATCGAGAACTCGGCAGCGTCGATCACGCCACGCTCCAGCGCAGGATAGATGTCTCCACCGGCCAGCAACTGAACCGAGACACCAATCTTAGACAAGGCGCGACCGCCCAGGCCGAAGAACCGCATCTTCAAGCCCTTCATCTGTTCGAGATCGTTTACCTCGAACTTGAACCAACCGGAGGTTTCCGGGCCAATAGCGAAGGAGTCAAAACCAAGGAGGTCATGTTTAGCATAGATTCTGTCACGGATCTCGTTGCCGCCACCGAACCATTTCCAAGCCATGTATTCACCGAGGCCAGGGCCGAAAGGCACTGCGGTCGAGAAAGCCAGGCCAGGATATCTGCCGGCGTGATAGCCGGGGCTGGTCCAGCAGGATTCGATCGCTCCCTTGGAGACCGCGTCGAAACACTCAAGCGCCGGCACCAGGGCGCCTGGTTCAAAAAACTTAATAGTGAACTTACCTTCCGACATAACTTTAACATGGTCGGCGAAGCGGGTGCCGCTCGGTCCAAGATGCGCGAGCTTACCGCCAAAGGCGCTCTGCATTTTCCATTTTACCTTCTTCTGGGCATCAGCCTGGATCGGTACCGTCATCACTACGGCAATACCTGCCATGGCCAGAAGGGCTGGTTTAATGAGGTATTTGATATTCATTGGTTACGCCTCCCTTGCGTGGAAGCCGTCGCATTTATGCGGCGGCTATTAATCCTAATCCTAATCCTAATTCAAAAAAAATTTGACCACATATAAAATATCAAAAATCAGAAAGTCTTTACTTTAAGGCTTTACAAATTTTATTTGAAATTCAATTGGCCACTGGAATACGCGGCGCGCCCCGGTTCCGAGCGCCTTAGTCCCTTAACGACATTGCTCGCCTTTCCAGACAAAACAGGCGTAAGTGTCAGGAACCGTAGGCGTTGGATGAACTGGACAAAAACGATTATCCATCGCGATCCTTGGGGTGGCTTTGGCCATCGAAGCGAACGCTTGTGACGGCTGCACGGACAGCTTCGAAATCATCGAGACAGCGGGCATTCACCGTATAACGTTCTGGATGGTTGCGTGGCCGGCCGAAGACATGGATACCGCAATTGCCGCAGAACCGGTGCTCCGCGTCACCACTGCCGAATTGGTACAATGACAGCCTTCCCTCGCCGGCGATTAGGCGCAACTCGTCATCCTCGACAGCGCAATGGAGGATGCCTTTTTTCGTACAGATAGAGCAATCGCAGTCGAGCAATCGTTCGATCGGCTCGGCTTTGATCACCTCGAAACGTATCGCACCGCAATGGCAACTGCCTTGGTAGGTCGGCATGGCGTCTTCTCCCCAAGGACCGTGCGATCCTCCCCTATTGATCTGATCGAAACGGATCGGGCCCGATCTGTTTGGCGAATCAGTCCACTAACATATTGATCCGATGATGCCAGCGCAGCGACATGCAGGAAAGACCGGCGTCGATCTTGCCGATTTCGGATGTCGGCAACGCGGTGACCTGATATCCCGCCGCTCCCAACAGATTGGCGATGCCCGGGTAATCATCGCCGACAAAAACCGTGTCATTAACGCGAAGCGCATTGGCGCCGGCCTCCTCTCCCTCGGGCGTGATAATCTGGGTGAAAGACTCAAACACCCCCGATGCGGCTAATCGGGCCGTGGACAGGATGGTGCTCTCGTCAAGCAAGGCACAGTCGGATTTGAAATGCAGCACGCCCGGCGGCGTTTGCAGGATCTTGCCGGCCCGCCCGATCCTAGCCAGAATATAGACCAACGCCTCGGCTCCTTCCCGGTTGGTTCGCGACGACAGGCCGATCATCACCGCATCCGGCGTAGTCAAGACATCGCCGCCATCGACAGCGCCGCGCGGCAACACCAGAACGGTCTCGAAACATTGGCGAAGGATCGGGGCGATCGCCTTGACCTCGTCCTGACGGCTGGGTGCTCCGGCACGCAGAAGGATTGCTGCCTCGGCGAAAACCAAGGCCGGGTCCTCAACGAACAAGGCATCGGCAAAGCCTTCAAGCGGTTCCAAGACCTGAACCGACACCCCCGCCGCCGCAAGCGCCGTGCAATAGGCATCGTGCTCCGCCTTGACCCGGTCGTAACGCGGCGCGCCTTGATCCACCGCCCTTAAGCCATCCCCGACCGAGCGCCCCGGTTGACGGACAATGGCCGAGCTGAACTGGTAAACCTTGGGTGACCCGGCCACGCCCCTTATGCCTCGATGTTTAGAAGTCCACCTTATCGCCGCCCTTGAGGCCCAGCATCTCGCGAGCCTCCGTCGGGGTCGCGACCTCCAAGGAGAGATCCTCTATGATGCGGCGGATTTTTGCGACTTGGTCCTTGTTGGATTCGGCCAGCTTCCCCTTGGATATGTACAGACTGTCCTCCAGGCCGACGCGCACATTGCCGCCGAGCATCGCCGCCATGGTGACGAAGTTCATCTGATGTCGACCGGCTGCCAGCACCGACCATTGATAGTCGTCACCGAAAAGCTTGTTGGCGATCCGCCGGGCGTGCATCAGGTTTTCCTCGTCGGCGCCGATACCACCGAGAATACCGAAGATCGACTGCACGAAAAGCGGCGGCTTCACCAGACCGCGATCGAGGAAATGGGCCAGAGTATAGAGATGGCCGATATCGTAGCATTCGAATTCAAAGCGCGTCCCATGACCTTCACCTAATTCTTTAAGTATATACTCTATATCTTTGAAAGTATTTCTAAAAATAAAGTCCCTTGAGTTCTCAAGATGGGTACGTTCCCATTCGTGCTCAAACTCGTTCATCTTGTCGAGGATGGGAAAGAGGCCAAAATTCATCGAGCCCATATTGAGCGAGGTCATTTCCGGGCTGGCCTTTAGCGGGCCTTCCAGACGCTCCTGAAGGGTCATCCCATGACCGCCGCCGGTGGTGATGTTAATCACCGCGTCAGTCGCCTGCTTGATGCGGGGCAAAAACTCCATGAAAACCGCCGGGTCTGGAGTCGGGCTGCCGTCCGGGTTGCGGGCATGCAGATGAATGATCGAGGCGCCGGCCTCCCAGGCGCCAATCGAAGCCTCGGCGATTTCATCCGGCGAGATAGGCAGATGCGGGCTCATTGTCGGGGTATGGATAGAGCCTGTGACGGCGCAGGTAATGATGACTTTGTCTTTGCCGGCCATGGGATTTCCTCCGGATATGGCGTCCTAACAGATCTCCCGCAGCTTATCGCGTCACCAACCCGCTTGAAAGGCCCGCCGCGTCATCGGCGACGGCAATCAGAAATTTGCTGAATAGAGCGACGGAAATCCACTGCCCATGCGTTAAAGCTACAGACAGCACGTGCTGCTGTGCCCTGAACCTAGAGATTTTGCCGATGACTATCGCCCGCAAATTTCTGCTCATTGACGTTACCGGCGCCATGACGCCGAACGCCGTCTGGTATCGCCACACGCAACGATGATGAAAGAGAACTTCGGCCAAATGGACGCGAATAAGGGCGGCGACGTCACCCAATCCGAGACCTACGGCTATCGCAAAAGCCAGTTCGCCACCGCCCATACCGAACATGATAGCGCACCCTCCATCTCGGACCTTGATGTGGCGATGGCGGTGTTCCACGCCGGACATCTTAAGTAACGGTTGGCAAGGATGGATACGGATGACAATGAGTTGGTCCCGCACCCGCACCCTGTCCGTTGTTCTGTTCGTTTCCTTAACCCTCAACCTCTTCCTTGCCGGCACCATGGCCGGGCGCTGGGTTGGAGCAGGAGGTCACTTTGGCGGTGAAGGCAGGCATTGGGGGGCCAAATTCTGGCTAAACCAAGCGCTCGGCGACGAAGCCACGCCAAAGGTCGAGGCGATGTGGGAGGTGTACCGGGCCAAGCTGGAGCCAATGCGCAAGGCGGCAAGACAATCGCGCCACGCTATCAAAGCGGCGCTGTCTGCCGATCCGTTCGACCCGAACGCCTATGCCAGGCCTTTGGAGGACTCGTTAAACCAGCGAACCGGGATCCGCGCCAGCCACCACGACTTCATGATCGAACTGACCAGCGTTCTACCCCCGGAGCAACGGGTCAAACTGGCCGAACGCGCCGGCGGCAGACGCTGGCGCCATCACCGCGAGTAAAGGCGCGCACCTACCCCGCCGCCTTGGCCAGCGCCGCCTCCCGGATCGCCGTTAACGTTGTTCCCGGGGTGATCGCCTCGGGATCGATTTTAATCTCGATCACCGTCGGCAGGTTCGCTGCCAGGGCGCGTTCAAAGGCCGGCTGGAACTGCTCGGTGCTGGTGACCGTCTCACCATTGGCACCGTAGGCCCGGGCCAGCGCCGCGAAATCCGGGTTACGCAGCCCTGTATTGGCGGTGCGTCCAGGATATTCGCGTTCCTGATGCATGCGGATCGTCCCCAGCATGCCGTTATTGATGACGATAGCAATGATATTGGCGCCATATTGCATCGCCGTCGCCAACTCCTGACCATGCATCATAAAGCAACCGTCACCATTCATGCTGACCACGACCCGGTCCGGATGGACCAGTTTGGCGGCAACCGCCGAGGGCAAGCCGTAGCCCATCGAACCGCTGGTTGGCGCCAGTTGGTTGCGATAGCCGCGATACTGGAAATAGCGGTGCATCCAAGTGGCGTAGTTACCGGCGCCGTTACAGATCAGCGCATCATCCGGCAAGGTCTTGTTCAACCAGGCCGCGATTTCGCCCATTTGCACCGGACCGGGCACCGGCAGGGGTATGATGGTCTTGAGGTAATCCGCATGGCCCTGCGCCGTGCTCTCACGCCAGGCGGAACTATCGACCGGCTCAAGCCGCGATAGCGCCGCGGCAAAAGCCCGGGGCGCCGCGTTGATCGGCAGATCGGCCTGGTAGACCTGACCTAGCTCCTCAGCGCCGGCATGCACATGCACCAAGGTCTGCTTGGGCCGAGGTATTTCCAGAAGTGAGTAGCCGCCGGTAGTAACCTCGCCAAGCCGGGCGCCGGCGACGATCATCAGATCGGTAGTGGCCAGACGGTGCCGCAGCGGTTCCGGCAGGCCAATACCGATATGGCCGATATAATTCGGATGGCGGTTGTCGAAATAGTCCTGACAGCGAAATGAGCAACCGACCGGCAGGTCGTTGGCTTCGGAGAACGCCTGGATCCTCTGGCAAGCCTCGGCATCCCATCCGCCGCCGCCGACAATCATCACTGGTGAATTGGCGGCTGCGAGCATGGTGCGTAACCGCGCCATATCCTCGGGACCGGGATGCGCCTCGATCTTGTGAAACGGATCGGCATCGCGCGGCGCGACAGCATCCGTCAGCATATCCTCGGGCAGTGCCAGGACCACCGGGCCGGGCCGGCCGGAGGTCGCGGTATGGAAGGCTCGGCTGATATATTCGGGGATCCGGTTGGCGTCCTCGATCTGCGCCACCCATTTGGCCAGCTGGCCGAACATCCGGCGATAGTCAATCTCCTGGAACGCCTCGCGGTCCATCATCTCGCGGCCGACCTGTCCGACCAGCAAGACCATCGGGGTTGAGTCCTGCATGGCGATATGGACACCCGCGCTAGCATTGGTAGCGCCGGGGCCGCGGGTCACCAGGCACACGCCGGGCCTGCCGGTCAGCTTGCCATAGGCCTCCGCCATCATCGCGGCGCCGCCTTCCTGGCGGCAGATGATGGTCTGAATGCTGTTGGCGTCCTGCAAGCCGTCAAGCACCGCGAGATAGCTCTCGCCCGGCACCCCGAAAACCATATCGACCCCATGGGTGCGCAGCGCATCGACCAGCAGATGGCCGCCCAGGCGGTGCCCCGTGGTGGCGGTGTCAGTGCTCGATGAACTCATCAATATATCCCTTGTAGCGTTGTGATTTCGGCTTTTCGCGATCAGCGTCATTGACGTAATGAATGGAACTTTTTCCCTTCAACTCACGCGGCAGCACCATGACCCGCACGAAAGAGCTACAGCCGTTTTCCGCCGCCTGAGCAAAGACCGGGTCCGGGCCGGATTCGAACCAAGCATCGCCGGGGCGGTATTCGTGGGAAATCCCCTCAGCATCGATACGGATAGTGCCTTCGCGCAAGACCCGAATTCCAGGCCCTTGATGGGTGTGGGTGAAGGCGCAGCCGTTCGGCGGAAACTTGACGCTATCGCAGCGCATCAACCATTGCGCCGCCGCCTCGATCGTGTCGACCGGCTCGTACAACTCCAATGTGCTAACTATCCCCGCGCCGAGCGTCACAATCGCCACAGAATCGCTCGGCGCTAACTCCCACCGCCAGATTTCAGCCCCGGCCTCGCCGGCCCGGATCGTCACCGCCCCGGCCCCATGCCAAGCTTGGTCAAAGAAGATATGCTCGCCATCGACGGTCTCAAAACTTCCAGAATGGCAAAATAAGATGCGATTCATCGCCGGCAGCGACCGCGTGCATGCAGATCCCGGCGAGAAGTGATCTCGAAGGAACCGCAATTCGTATCCCGTTGCTTCCATCGGCGTGTCCGATCCGGTTTAGCGACGCCGCCATGGTACATCAAAAAGGCTATACCCTCGCAACTCCCAACCTGCGACAAGATGGAGCGGTCTGGGCGCCGCTGGATTTCAGTTCCCACCAGATTCTCAGTCAATTCTTAGGGCCAAAATTCGAGATTAAATTTCCAGATTAGGAAATTTCATTTTTTCGGTCTTGGCGCGGTCATGGCGGCGCCTGAGGTCTCGGCCTCGGAAAAGGCGGCGAAGCTGAGATCCGCCCGATCGAACAAAATACCCGACAGGAACGCGCCACGCATATCCGCCAGTTTTAAATTTACCCCCGTTCCCGCCACTCCCGACAGATCGGAGGGCTAATCGCGCCACTTCTTTTCAGTTTTCGCGTCCGACACCTCAATCGTGCAAAGCCGACTTTCTTGTAGGTCCATGTCGGTAAGGCCAGCCCCACGAAAATCGCAGGCTGGCATCGAAGCGCCGTAAAGCGTCGCATCGACGAATTTGGCGAACCGAAATGAACATTGGTTGAGTATGGCGCCCTTAAGGTTGGCGTGGGTAAGGTTGGCCATAGAAAAATCCGCGGGGTCGTAATTGCCGCTAGCCAATACCGCACCGGAAAGGTCGGTTTCGGAGAAATTCGCACGCTTGCAGTCCAAGCTGATCATCAAAACTTGGCCCAGATTGGCGCCGTTGCGCACCACCCATGCGTGGATCGCATTCCCCAAATCAGCACGAACCCCCGCCGCATCAACAGCCAGAAACAGCTCATGCGCCCTAAGCACCTCCAGGATGTCTTTCGACTCCGATTCCAAATTGATGCCTCAATTTCCATAGCCGGCATCCTGAGACGAGTCGGATATAGCTGAGAAGGACGTTCACGATCCCCCTGCTTTGGGGCGGCTGGATCGTTGCCCGCTGTGGCAGGTTTTCCCGACAATTCCATGGGTTTCAAACTTTAACCCGGCACCTGGATGACCTTAGCAAGTCTCTGAACCGTTGCCAGCGGCCATAAACACGATCCGAGGATCGCCCGGATAATCTATCCACTGCCTGCCTGTTATTTGTCTTCAGGTTTCGAAGACGATCTGAAAGCGATCGGCGGCGAACCGGGCGATGCCGTATTCAACCGGCACCTCCGCCGCGTCGACATTTACCGATTCGGTCACTAATACCGGCCTGTTACGCGCTTGACGCAGCAATTCGGCATCGGAAGCATCCGGTATCCGGGCGGTGACCCGGGTGATCCGCCGCTCGTAATCGCCACAACCGAAATGCGTGAGGGTTCGGGTTATCGAGCCTTCCCGTTGGTAGATTTCTACAAGGTCGGGGAACCGCTGTGCTGGGAAAAAGTGGGTGCCGACGGAAATCGGGCGGTCGTCCAAAGCGCCAAGGGTTTCCAAGTGATGCAACGCGGTGCCCGGCGCGACTTTCAGCGCTTCGGCCACCGTGCCCTCGGCTTCGACTTGCGCCGCAAATAAAAAACCACCGCCGGGATTACGGTTTTGCCGATTGACTAGATCGGTAAATCGGGTGTGCCGTCCAATCAGATAGTCGAGCACATGCTCGGCGACGAAGCTGCCTCGACCCTGCTCGACCTTGACCAGACCACGCTCAGCCAATTGAGCCACAGCACGGCGAACCGTGTGGCGATTGACCCCAAATCGTTCCGCCAGTTGTGGCTCCGTCGCCAGACGCTCACCAGCCCGAAGCAGCCCGGCTTCAATTTCCTCGGTAAGCACCTGCTCGATCTGGTTCCACAACGCGACACCGATGTTCCGCTCCAGCATTCTAATTCAGCCCCTTACATTTTCGACAATGATTATAAAATGGTTATCTGAAACCGCTTTACTCACCGTGCCTTTTTGTTACCATGGCGCCGAAACGTATAAACGTCTAGATGAATTGTGAATTGATCGATGCCCAACCCCCAAATTCCTCCCCCCGATACGGCCAAAATTCCCGAGCAACTGCGGCGACACTGGCTGTCCGTCCTGGCAAAGGCCGAGCCAGACCAAATCGAAGCACTCTGGTCGGATCTCCCTGAACAGCCCAACTGGACACCCGTACGCCAACCCGAAACAGGGATGGTGATGGTCCGTGGCCGGGTCGGCGGCGATGGAAACCGGTTCAACCTCGGGGAGATGACGATGACCCGCAGCGCGGTGCGTTTGTCGAACGGCCAGACCGGGCTCGGCTATGTACAAGGCCGCTCGCGCCGTCATGCCGAACTTACGGCGGTTTTGGACGCCATGTTGCAATCACCGGAATATCGTTCAGCGGGGGCAAGCCAACTGATCGAAGCGCTGGTCAGCCGACAAGCCGAACAGCGCGACGTCCGCAGCCGCAAAGCCGCCACCACCAAGGTTGAGTTTTTTACCATGGTTCGGGGCAACGGCTAATGGCCATCGCCGCTGTCCCAAGGAATGTCGTGCCAACCAGCGCCGGGTTTACTGATCCGGTTCAAGATAGCCAAGCCGTCTTCCGCCGGGTTCTCGAAACGATGGCACGCCCCGGCAGTATCCAGAACCTGCCGCCCCTGGTCACCGGCTCGGGCCGGCTCGGGCCTGCCGCCGCCGCAATCTGCCTGGCGTTGGTTGATTTTGAGACGCCGCTCTGGCTCGACCCGATTCTTGCGGCAAGCGAGTCCGCCGACTTTCTTCGATTTCACTGCAGCGCTCCGATCGTCAGCGACCCGCAGGCAGCGGATTTCGGAGTCATCGTCGGTATCCCGCCATCACTATCGACCTTCAATACCGGCTCCGACGCTTATCCCGAATCCGGCACAACCCTGATCATCCAAGTTGCCACATTGTCCGAGGTCGGGTCCCTCATCTTGTCCGGCCCCGGTATTGATAGCCGGCGCGAAATCGGCATCGACGGGATCGCTCCGGCATTTTGGCCGGCGCGAGAGGCAATCGTGCGGGGGTTTCCACGCGGCCTCGATTTAATCTTCACCGCTGGCCAAAGGATCGCCGCGATCCCGCGAACCACGGCGGTTACTGTCACGCAAGCCATCGCATAACGGAGGAGATCGGACCATGTATGTAGCGGTCAAGGGCGGCGATACTGCGATCGAAAATTCGCAAACCCTGCTGGCCGAGGAGCGGCGCGGCGATACCGCCGTCGACGAGCTCAGCCTGGAGCAGATCAAGCAACAACTTTCGCTGGCGATCGATCGGGTGATGACCGAAGGCTCGCTCCATGATCCGGATTTAGCGGCGCTGGCCATCAAGCAGTCGCGGGGCGATGTGGTCGAGGCGATCTTTCTGTTGCGGGCCTACCGTACGACCCTGCCCCGCTTTGGCGTCAGTCAACCGATAGACACCTCGGCGATGGCGATCCGACGACGGGTTTCCGCGACATTCAAGGATCTGCCCGGCGGCCAGATACTCGGCCCAAGCTTTGATTACACCCACCGTCTACTCGACTTCACCTTGGCCGCCAATGGCCAGCCGCCGGCGCCGGCGGATAGCAGTGGCGAACCGGTTGCTAATGACATGCCCCGGGTCACCGATCTGTTGAACCAGGAAGGCCTGATCGAGCAGGAGGCGCGGGATGACGACGTCGAGGTCTTCGACCTGACCCGTGAGCCGATGCGCTATCCAGCCAGCCGGGAAGCGCGGTTGCAAAATCTGGCGCGCGGTGACGAAGGATATTTGTTGGCCCTTGGCTATTCAAGTCAGCGGGGCTGGGGTCGCACCCATCCCTTCGCCGGCGAGATCCGCATGGGCGAAGTTGCCGTCGAGTTCATTCCCGAAGAGCTCGGATTTGCCATCGAGATTGCCGAAATTACCGTGACCGAATGCCAGATGGTCAACCAATTCAAAGGCTCGGCCGAGGTACCGGCGCAGTTCACCCGAGGCTATGGGCTAACCTTCGGTCATTGCGAGCGCAAGGCGATGTCGATGGCTCTGGTCGACCGAGCCTTACGCAGCAAGGAACTAAACGAACCCCTCGGCGCCCCGGCCCAGGACGAGGAATTCGTGCTCAGCCATGCCTGCAACGTCGAGGCGTCGGGGTTCGTGCAGCATCTGAAACTGCCCCATTATGTCGACTTTCAATCCGAATTGGTCACCGTGCGGGCGCTACGGGCGGCGGCCTTGGCTCGTACTAACAGGAAACGGCAAGATAACAATGCGGCGTCAATAACGACGGCGGCAGAGTGATGGCGATGACTCCCACCGCAACGCTGCAGGGCTATAATTTTGCTTACCTGGACGAACAGACCAAACGGATGATTCGGCGCGCCACCTTGAAGGCCGTGGCGATCCCCGGCTATCAGGTACCCTTCGGAAGTCGCGAGATGCCTTTACCTTATGGCTGGGGCACCGGCGGTATCCAGGTCACAGCGAGCATAATCGGCATCGACGACACCTTGAAGGTCATCGATCAGGGTGCCGACGACACCACCAACGCGGTCAATATTCGGCGATTTTTCATCAAGACGGCGGGGGTGGCGACAACCGAGAAGACGGTCGAGGCCTCGATCATACAAACCCGGCACCGGATCCCGGAGACGCCGCTGACAGACGCGCAAATCCTGGTCTATCAAGTACCCAATCCGGAACCGCTACGCTGGATCGAGCCACGCGAAACGGAAACTCGCAAGATGCACGCCTTGTCGGAATACGGGATCATGCATGTCGGGCTCTACGAGGATATTTCGATCCACGGCCGGGTAATCAAGTCCTACGACTATCCG